>Ga0182745_1000998_pt1 | contig 28387 bp, 20 predicted proteins | sample eDN3rd30CKraftBY_FD_128523 | JGI IMG/M metagenome (GOLD analysis project Ga0182745, IMG submission 128523) | Enriched backyard soil microbial communities from Emeryville, California, USA - eDNA 3rd pass 30_C Kraft BY (version 2) (version 2) | ecosystem: Environmental > Terrestrial > Soil >... | reverse complement strand
CTGCTGACGAACCCGCTCTACTTCGTGCTCCTCGCCCGCTTCTTCCACCTCCACCCGGAGCCCTCTCCCCGCAGCCGGGACCTGCTCGCGCGGGGCTTCTGGCGCGGCGGCCTGGTGGACAGCTTCCTCGACAGCCGGGCGCTGTCCCCGCAGGAGCTGATCGCCGCCATCGGCCCCGACGAGGAGCAGTCCGTCCAGTCGCTGCTGGCGCAGGTGCGGCCCCTGTCCGACGAGTGGCTGGCCCAGCACGCGCAGCCGGCGACGTTCGGCCTGGCGCTGCGCTCGCGGGGCATGGCGCTCAACGCGCTGTACGCGCTCCAGCCCCGGCACCTGCTGACGGGCGCGCCGCTGGAGGCGGCCCAGCTCTTCAACGACGCCGAGCCCGCCAACCTCAGCCCCGTGCTCAAGTCCCTCACGGTGAAGGAGCCGGACGCCGAGCTGAAGCTGGACCCCGCGCTGTACCGGTCGTTCCTCTTCACCCCCGCCAACTACCTGCTGCACCCGCCCCTGCCCGGCCAGCCGATGCTGGACGTGCTGCGCGCGGCGCCGCCCCCCGCGCCCGAGGTGCTCCGGAGCCACGCCATCACCCCGGCGATGCTGGAGACGCTGCGCGAGGGCGGCACGCTCGAGTTCCTGATGCAGCGCATGGAGCTCATCGATAGACACATCATCGAGTTCCTGCGGGCGCGCACCCGCTACGAGGAGTCGGACCGCCCGTCCCTCCAATCGCTGGTCGTCGAGGAGGAAGACTGACTTGGAGCCCACCCGCACCACGGCCGGAATCCTCGACGTCCACCTGGGCCCCGTCCACGTCGGCACGCTGACGCTGCTCGCGGACGAGCGCATCGAGTTCGTCATCGCCGAGGAGTACCGCCAGCGCTATCCGCGCCCGGTGCTGGGGCAGGTCTTCGAGGACGACCTGTCGCGCCGGCACGTCAGCCGCCTGCGCCTGCCCTCCTTCTTCTCCAACCTGCTCCCGGAGGGCGCGCTGCGCGAGCTCATCGCCGAGCGCGAGCAGGTGGCCCGCCAGCGCGAGTTCTTCCTCATCGCCCGGCTGGGAGAGGACCTTCCCGGCGCCGTCGTCGTCCGGCCCGCCAGCGCCCTGTCGCACAGCGGCCTGGAGCCCGTGGAGGAGGCCCAGGCCCCTCACGCGCCGCGGGAGCAGGAGCCGCTGCGCTTCTCGCTGGCCGGCGTGCAGCTCAAGTTCTCCATGCTGCGCCGGGACAAGGCGATGACGCTCCCGGCCGGCGGGCGGGGCGGCGATTGGATCGTGAAGCTGCCCGACAACCGCTACGACCGCGTCCCGGAGAACGAGTTCTCCATGATGACGTGGGCCCGCGCCGCCGGCATCACCGTGCCGGAGGTGGCGCTGCTCGACGTGGCCGACATCCAGGGCCTGCCCGAGGGCATCACCCTGCGCGAGAGCGTGGCCTACGCCGTGCGCCGCTTCGACCGCCCCGAGCCCGGCCGCCGCGTCCACATGGAGGACCTGACGCAGGTGCTGGGGCTGTACGCGGACGAGAAGTACAAGAAGTACAACTACGAGACGGTCGCCAACGTCATCTTCAAGGTCGCCGGCCTGGACGCGCTGCACGAGTTCCTGCGCCGGCTGGTGTTCATCGCCGTCATCGGCAACGGCGACGCGCACCACAAGAACTGGTCGCTGCTGTACCCGGACGGCCTGCGCGCCACGCTGTCCCCCGCGTACGACCTGGTGTCCACGCTCCAGTACATGCCCGCGGACACGCTGGCGCTCAACTTCGCCCGCTCCAAGCGCTTCGAGGACCTCTCCCTGAGCGGCTTCGAGCGGCTCGCGCGCAAGCTGGACCTGTCCCCCGGCGACGTGCTGCCCGTGGTGAAATCCGCGGTGCAGGCGGCGCTCGACACCTGGTCCTCCCTCCATCCCCAACTCCCCCTGCCCAGTGAGAGCCGCCGCCGCCTCGAAGCGCACTGGAAGCGAGTCCCCCTGCTCCAGGGGGAATGAGCCGGAGCCCCTCATGAGCGAAGACGCCTTCTTCACCGTCTATGACGACCTCCCGCGCCACGGCCCCGGCAGCGACGCCTGCACGCGAGAGGCCTTGCAACGGCTACCGCCACTGCCACCCGGCGCGCGCGTGGTGGACCTGGGCTGCGGCGCGGGCGCGCAGACGCTGGTGCTGGCCGAGGCGCTTCGCACCCGGGTCATCGCGGTGGACCTTCACCTGCCCTTCCTCGAACGGCTCCAGGCCCGGGCGCGCGAGCGGGGCCTGGGCGCGCTCATCGAAGCGCAGCAGCAGGACATGGGCGCGCTGACGTTGCCCCAGTCCTCCGTGGACCTGCTCTGGTCCGAGGGCGCCGTCTACCACCTGGGCTTCGAGCCGGGGCTGCGCCGCTGGCGGCCCTTGCTCGCGCCAGGAGGACTGGCCGCCCTCTCGGAGTGCACGTGGCTGACCGATGCGCGCCCCGCCGAGGCCGCGCACTTCTGGGGTGAGGCCTACCCCACCATGGGGACCCTCGACGAGAACCGCGCCGCCGCGCGCGCCGCGGGCTACGAGGTGCTCGACACCTTCACCCTGCCCGCCTCCGCGTGGTGGGACGCGTACTACACGCCGCTGCTCCAGCGCGTCGAGCAGCTGCGCGCTCGCGGTGACGCCTCGCTGGAGGCCGCGCTCACGTCCGCCGAGCAGGAGGTCCGCCTCTACCGCCTCTACGGCCTCAGCTACGGCTACGTGTTCTATCTGTTGCGCAATCCGTCAGGACCGTGACTCCGGGTGCGAGCGGCGTCGCTGATGAAATCCGGACATGCAATTTTTCCACAAATAGTGTCTATGTCGCAGAAAGCACAAAGGCGTCTACGAACACCTCGCATGCCATGAACCGGGGCCTCCCCCCACCCCGGTACAGGCAGCGCCCTGGCAACCCAAGGGAAGCATGTCGACCGAGCAGTGGGCCCACCGCTTCTTCGAGCTGTCCACGGAGCCCTTCGTCATCCTGGGCCGTGATGGCGTGTTGCTCGATGCCAATCCTGCCTTTGGTCACCTGGTAGGACTGCCGAGAGCGTCGTTGCGGCATCTCCCTTTACAGCAATTCGTCCCGGCCGAGGATGCCCTCTCGTTGCTGGCGAATCCGGGGTCGGAAAACCCCACCCCCCAGACATGCCGTTGGCGTCAGGAGGATGGGTCGTGGCGGCCTCTGTCCTGGCGCATCACCGCCCCCTCGGGACACGAGCCGCTCTACTGCACCGTCCACGCGGTGGAGGCCGCTGCCCCCCAGAGGGCGCCCGCGCCCTGGCCCGTGGGAGACCACCTGCCCTTCGGGCTCTACCTGGTCGAGCCGCGCACCGGACAGGTCCAGTACGTCAACCACCGCTTCTGCCAGCTCTGGGGCATCACCGCGCTGGAGGGCGCCATCCGGCGCGGCGAGGTCTCCCATGACGAGGTGCTCCAGCACTGCCTCGCCGCGGGCGACGCGGCGGAGTTCATGAGGCTGGCTCCCCCGTCCGCCCCGGACAGCCTCCCCACGCTGGTGGAGGACGAGGCGCTGCTCGCCGACGGACGCACGCTGCGCCGGCTGTCCACGTCCTCGCGGGTGGAGGGAGACGCCACGCACTACCGGCTCTTCGCGTTCGAGGACGTCACCGAGCGCAAGCACACCCAGGAGGCCCTGCGCCGCTCGGAGGAGAGCTTCCGCAAGCTCATTGACCGGGCGCCCGAGGGCATCTTCGTCCACACCCAGCGGCGCTTCATCTACGCCAACCCCACGCTGCTGCGGGCCCTGGGCTACGAAGACCCTGAAGAGCTGATGGCGAAGCCCATCTGGAGCATCGTCCACCCGGACGACCTGGACCTCGTCAGGGACCGCGTGCACACCGCGGCCGTGAAGGGCGAGCTGGCCCCGCTGCGGGAGGTCCGCTACCTGCGGCGCGACGGCACCTGGTACGACGCGGAGAGCGTGGGCATCCCCATCGAGTTCGACGGGCACGAGGCCGTCGTGGTGATGTCGCGCGACATCACCGAGCGCAAGCAGGCCCAGTCCCAGCTCCTCCAGAACGACCGCATGGTGCTGGCCGGCACGCTGGCGGCGGGCGTGGGGCATGAAATCAACAACCCGCTGACCTACGTCATGGCCAACCTGGCCTCGGCCATGGAGTCGGTGAGCCGGCTGGGCACGGAGCTGGCGCGGGCGGGCGAGGCGGGCCCGCGCATCGTGCCGTGGTCCGCGACGTTGCAGGACACGGAGGGGCTGCTCAAGGAGGCGCAGGAAGGCGCCATGCGCGTGCGCAACATCGTGCGCGACCTGAAGTTCATCTCCCGCCAGGACGAGGAGCGCCGCGAGGCGGTGGACGTGCGGCAGCCGCTCGACTTCTCCATCAACATGGCCACGAGCCAGCTCCGCCACCGGGCGCGGCTCGTCAAGAAGTACGAGCCCGTCCCCCGCGTCCTCGCGGACGGCTCACGGCTGGGGCAGGTGTTCCTCAACCTGCTGGTGAACGCGGCGCACGCCATCCCCGAGGGCCACGCGGAGGAGCACCACATCACCGTGTGGGTCCGCCCGGGGCCCGCGGGCAACGTGCTGGTGGACGTGAGCGACTCGGGCTGCGGCATGACGCCCGCGGTGCTCTCCCGCGTGTTCGACCCGTTCTTCACCACCAAGCCCGTGGGCACCGGCACCGGCCTGGGGCTGGCCATCTGCCACAGCCTCATCCGCAAGCAGGGCGGTGACATCACCGTCCGCAGCGAGGTGGGCAAGGGCACCACGTTCACCGTCTCCCTGCCCACGGCGCCGGACCTCGCGCCCGCGGTGGCCGCGCCCGCGGCGCCCGCCGCCCCTCCGGAGCGCCGGGGCCAGGTGCTGGTGATTGACGACGAGCCCGCGGTGGGCCGCTCGCTGGCGCGCATCATCGGCCTGCGCCACCGGGTGACGGTGGTGAACAACGGCGAGGACGCGCTGGCGGTGCTGACATCCGGCGCGCCCTTCGACGCCGTCTTCTGCGACCTGATGATGCCCGGCATCTCCGGCATGGACGTCTACGAGCGCGTCCGCGAGCGCGGGGACGGCATGGCCGAGCGCTTCATCTTCATCACCGGAGGCTCCTACACGACGCGGGCCCGGCAGTTCCTCGAGCGCGTGCCGAACCTCCAGATTGAGAAGCCCTTCGACGTGGAGTCGATTCATCAAAGCCTGGGAGAACTCCTGGGCGTGGCTCGTGGTAGCGAATGACGCCGGGAGACCCGGCCCAACTGTGAAAGGAGTGCTCAGGTGATTGACGGCAATTTCGTCATCGACGCGGTGACACACGCCTACAACCTCCACCCGACGAACTACCGCGCGGGCAAGTACGCCGAGTCGCTCGCGGGGCTCATCTGGGGGCTGCACAGCGGGCTGTCCGGGGACACGCACCGCGTCCCCACGCAGGAAGGCTTCCTGAAGAACTGGTCCGTGCGCGAGCTGGCGCACATCCTCTTCGTGGAGAGCGGCGTGGACCTGGCGGTACACCACGTGCTGCCGCTGCAGACGCTGTACCACGACGGCCTCTGCTCCTATGAGAAGACGCTGGAGATTCGCCACCGCTACCCCAACCGCTTCCTGGTGTACGCGGGCGTGGACCCGCTGCGCGGCACCGCGGCGCTGGACGACCTGGAGCAGCAGTACGAGGCGCTCAAGCCCAGCGGCCTGAAGCTCTATCCGGCGGCGTGGCTGGGCGAGAAGTTCCGCCACACCGGGTGGCGCATGGACGACCCGACCATCGCCTTCCCGCTGTTCGAGCGGGCGCAGAAGCTGGGCATCAAGAACGTCGCGGTGCACAAGGGCCTGCCCATGGGCGCGGTGCCCATCGAGGCCTACAAGGTGGACGACATCGGCGGCGCGGCGGATGCGTTCCCGGACCTGAACTTCGAAATCGTCCACGGCGGCATGGCGTTCCTGGACGAGACGGGCATGCAGCTGTCGCTGTTCCCCAACGTCTACGTGAACCTGGAGGTGACGGGCGCGCTCATCGTGAAGCGCGAGCGCTGGTTCGCCGAGTCGCTGGCGGCGCTGCTGAAGTGGGCGGGGCCGGAGAAGATCATGTGGGGCTCGGGGACGGTGTTCAGCCACCCGCACCCGGCGCTGCACAAGTTCTGGCACGACTTCCAGCTCCCGGACGACCTGGTGAAGGTGGCGGGCATGCAGGTGACGCCGGACGTGAAGCGGATGATTCTGGGCGGCAACTACGCGCGCTACGCGGGCGTGGACGTCGAGTCGGTGAAGAAGAGCATCGCGAACGACGAGTTCGCGAAGCTGAAGGCGCGAGGGGACATCCAGCCGTATGGCTTCCGCGAGGACATGTATGAATGAGCAGGCGTTGCGGGAGCACATCCAGGACATCCCCGACCCGTGCAGCTGCGCCACGGGGGTGCCGCTGGGCATCGGGGAGATGGGGTTGATCGAATCCGTGACGCGCACGGAGGGGCAGGTGACGGTGCGCCTGCACATCACCTCGCCCATGTGCATGATGGCGGCCTACTTCATGCGGGAAATCGAGCAGCGGCTGCTGGCGGTGGACGGCGTCACCGCGGTGAACGTGGAGTTCGACCAGGAGCTGAAGTGGACGCCGGGGGACATCGAGCCGGGAGCCCGCCAGCGGCTCGCGGACAAGCGCATCACCATGCTCGGCGGCCGGCTGCTGCCGCGTGACGAGGCGCCAGCGTCCCAGCCCTGAGGGGTGATGCGGCGCTGGCGGGAAGCCTCCACCCGCCAGCGCCCGGCCGCGCTAGCTGTTCTCCGCGGGCGCGTGCTTCACGAGGGGAGCCGGGCTCGCCGACTCGCGCCGTTTGAGCAGGCTCCGCACGGCGACGTAGAACGCGGGCACCAGGAAGATGGCCAGGACGGTGCCTGACACCATGCCGCCGAACACGCCCGTGCCGATGGCCCGCTGCGTCTCCGCGCTCGCGCCACTGGCCACCACCAGCGGCACCACGCCCAGGGCGAAGGCGAGTGACGTCATCAGGATGGGACGGAAACGCAGCCGCGCAGCCTCCACCGCGGCATGGAGCGGTGAGCGTCCCTGCTCCTCGAGCTGCTTCGCGAACTCGACGATGAGAATCGCGTTCTTCGCGGACAGGCCGATGATGGTGATGAGGCCCACCTTGAAGAAGATGTCGTTCATCAGTCCACGAGACATCACGGCCGCTAGCGCGCCGATGAGTCCCAGCGGCACGACGAGCATGACCGACAGCGGAATCGACCAGCTCTCGTAGAGCGCCGCCAGCACCAGGAAGACGACGAGCATCGACAGCGCCAGGAGGATGGGTGCCTCCGAGCCGGAGAGCCGCTCCTGATAGGAGAGCCCCGTCCACTCCACCGCGAAGCCGGGTGGGAGCTCGCCCGCGATGCGCTCCATCTCCGCCATGGCGTCACCGCTACTGAAGCCCGGTGCCGCCGCCCCGGCGATGCGCACGGCGGGGTAGCCGTTGTAACGGACCAACTGCATGGGTCCCCGCTCCCAGACGGGCTCGGCCACCGAGGACAGGGGCACCATCTGCCCGCGCGCGTTGCGAACGGGGAGCTTGAGCACATCCTCCACCTGCATGCGGGACTCCGCGCGCGCCTGCAGGATGATTTGCTGCATGTAGCCCTTGTTGGGGAAGTCGTTGACGTACGTCGACCCCAGCGCGGTGGAGATGACCGAGTTGATTTCCGCGAACGACACACCGAGCGCCGCCGCGCGCTCACGGTCCACCTGGATTCGCACCGTCGAGCCGTCCGGCAACCCCTCCTGATAGGGGAAGGCGATGACCGGACTGTCCGAAGCGCGTCGGAGGACGTGGTTCATGGCGTCGTTGAGCGCCTGCGGGCCGTGTCCGGCACGGTCCTCCAGCCGCATGGCGAAGCCCGCGCTGTTGCCGAGCCCGTCCACCGCGGGCGGCAGCACGTTGATGACCATGCCCTCCCGGGGAGAGGCGAAGCGCGCGTTGGCGGCGGCGACCTCACCCGCCGCCGTCTCACCCTGGCGCTCGTCCCAGTCGCGCATCATCACGAACATGAGGCCGGCGTTCGCCCCCGAGCCGAAGAAGCCGAAGCCCTGGATGGTCAGCACGTCCTGGATGCCCTCGCGCTCGCTCAAGAAGGACTCCAGTTCCCCGAGCACGCTGTTCGTCCGCTCGGCCGTGGCGTCTGACGGGAGCTGCACCGAAACGTTGAGGAACCCCTGGTCCTCCTCCGGGAAGAAGGCGCCCGGCAGCCGCCAGAACGCCAGGGCGACCATCGCGACCACCACGGCGTACGCGAAGAACGCCCGGCCCAGGCGTCCGACAATGGCCCGGGTCCAGTTCGCATAGCGCCCCGTCACCCGCTCCAGGAGCCGGTTGAACGCGCCGAAGAAGCCACGGCGCTTCCCCGCGTGGCCGGGCTCCACCGGGCGCAGCAGCGTCGCACAGAGCGCCGGGGTGAGCGTGAGCGCGAGGAACGCGGAGAAGAGAATCGACACGGCCATCGCCAGGCTGAACTGGCGGTAGATGGTGCCGACGGAGCCCGTGGCGAACGCCATGGGGATGAACACGGACGTGAGCACCAGGGTGATGCCGATGACGGCGCCCGTGATTTCCTTCATCGCCTTCTTCGTGGCCTCGAGGGGAGAAAGCCCCTCCTCCGCCATGAGGCGCTCGACGTTCTCGACCACGACGATGGCGTCATCGACGATGATGCCAATCGCCAGCACCATGCCGAACATCGTCAGGACGTTGATGGAGAACCCCGACGCCAGCATCACCGCGAAGGTCCCCAGCAGCGCGATGGGCGCGACGATGGCGGGAATCAGCGTGTAACGCACGCTTTGCAGGAAGAGATACATCACCGCGAAGACGAGCAGCATCGCCTCGAAGAAGGTCTGGACGACCTTCTGGATGGAGACGCGCACGAACGGCGCCGCGTCGTAAGGAATCGTGTACTCGACGCCCGCGGGGAAGGCCCGGGAGAGGTCCGCCATCCGCTCGCGGATGCGCTCGGAGGTATCGAGCGCGTTCGCCCCCGGGGCCAGCTGCACACCGAACGTGGCGGCATTCTTCCCATTCTGCCGGGTGGACGAGGCGTAGCTCTGGGGCCCCAGCTCCACCTTGGCGAGCTCCTTGAGCAGCACGTTCGAGCCATCCGGATGGGCCCGGATGATGACGCGCTCGAAGTCCGCGACGTCCAGGAGCTGCCCCTGGAGCATCAGGGGGGTGGTGACGCGCTGGCCCGGAACCGCGGGCATGTCCCCCAGCCGTCCGGGAGAGGCCTCCGCGTTCTGTGCGCGAATCGCCGCCGCGACCTCATCCACGGAGATTCCGTACGAGATGAGCCGCTCCGGGTCCAACCAGACGCGCAGCGCGCGCGCCGGCGTGAAGAGCTGGACGCGCCCCACGCCGGACACGCGGCGCAGGTCCTCGACCACGTTGCGGCTCAGGAAGTCCCCCAGCTCGGCCTCGTCGTAGCGGCCGTCGCTCGACACGAGCGTGGAGAAGAGCAGGAAGTTGGTGGTGGTCGTCTCCACCTGGAGCCCGAGCTGCCGGACCATCTGCGGCAGCCGCGATTCGACGGTCTTCAGGCGGTTCTGGATGTCGACCTGCGCCAGGTCCGGGTCCGTTCCGGGCGCGAACGTCACCACGATTTGCGCGATGCCCGACGTGTCGCTCGACGACTCGAAGTACAGGATGTTCTTCACGCCGGACAGGCCGCGCTCAATCAACGACACGACGCTGTCGTTCATCGCGGCCGGCGTGGCGCCGGGATAGGTGGCGGTAATCGTCACGCTCGGCGGCGCGATGGACGGGTAGCGCTCAATGGGGAGCCGGGGAATGGAGATGGCTCCGGCGAGCACGATGAAGATGGCAATCACCCAGGCGAAGACCGGGCGTTCAATGAAGAATCTTGGCACGGCTCACTCCAGGTTCAGCGCGAGGCCGGGGCGTGCTGCCACTCGACGGGGGTGACCTGCTGGCCTGGTGCAAGACGGTCCTGCCCCTCGACCACGACACGCTCTCCGGCGGAGAGTCCCTCCTCCACCAGGTAGCGTCCGCTGACGATGCGTCCGGCGCGGACGTTGCGCGCCTCCGCGGTGTTGTCCTCTCGGACGATGAAGACCTGCGCCTGCCCCTGCGCGTCGTGAAGCACGGCCTGCTGAGGAACGAGGAGCGCACCGGTCACCTCTCCCAGCACGACGCGCGCCTTCACGAACATGCCCGGCAAGAGATTCCGCTGTGCGTTGGGGACCAGGGCGCGCACCGTAAGCTCGCCGGACCCGGGGTCGACCGAGATGTCCGAGAACTGAACGCGGCCTCGCTCCGGATAGGGCGCCCCCGTCGAGGAGAGCACGATGACCTCCGCCCCCGCTTCCCCGTCACCGCGCTGAAGTGACTGCAAGCCCGCCGCGCGCTCCACGGGTGACTTGATGTCGACGAAGACGCGGTCAATCTGCTGGATGACGCTCAACGGCGTGGCATCCGCGGGGCCGACGAGCGCGCCTTCATTGACCTGGGAGATGCCGATGTGCCCCGCGATGGGGGCGGTAATCGTGGCGTAGTCCAGGTCGACGCGGGCCCTGTCCAGCGCCGCGCGGGCGCGCGCCACCTCCGCGTTCGCGATGGCGAGCGCGGCCCGGGCGTCATCGTGCGCCTGCTGGGTGCTCGCGCCTTTCTCGAAGAGGGACTGGATGCGCCCCGCATGCAGCTCCGCCTGGAGCCGTCCGGCCTCACTGGCCGCATGGGCCGCCGCCGCGCCTTCTACATTCGCGCGGAACACCGCCACTTCCAGCTGGTAGAGCGGCTGCCCCTTCTGGACCGTGTCTCCTTCGGAGAAGCGCCGGCTGCGCACGAGCCCGCCCACCTGCGGGCGGACTTCCGCGACCCGGAACGCGGAGACACGCGCGGGGAATTCCTCGTGAAGGACAACGGCCTCCCCTTGCACCTTCAGCGTGGACACCTTCTGGACCGGCGGTGCGAAGGCTGCATCTTCCTGCTTGCCGTCACAGGCGAGCAGCGGGAGTAGCGTCCATGCAAGCAGAAGACGCTTCGAGCGTTGGATAGGCATTGTCGTCTGGCGAGGAAAACGTCGAAGAACACGTAAAGCCATACTTTTCACACAACACCGCGCCCTGGTCCGCCAGCAGCCAGGGGATGAAACGTCACCTGCGCCCGAACAGATGACATGACGAATGAGGCATCTCGAGACACAAACCCGCCACGGACGGCCCCTCACGGGAGCCCCTGACAGACGAATTCTTGGCGGGGGTGTCAGCCGGAGACAGACACGCTGACAGCGAGGGGCGCCTACTCCCGGGTGAGCTCCTCGAGCCTTCGGATGACGGCGGCTCTCACTTCAGGTCTGATTCCCTGGTCCTCGATCAGGTCCGCGAACCACAGGCCGTCGGTCGCGAGCCTGCAGATGATGGATTCGAGGGCCTGAAAGGCCCTCATTTCAGGCGCTTACGCCCGGCGGCCCCCCCAGACGCTCAAGCGCGAGGCTGCTGGAATGGCTCCATCTGGGCCGCCAGGGCACGCTGGAACGCGGGCCGGGCCTCACAGCGTTCCTTGTACGCATTCAGCGAGGGAAAGCCGTCGAGCACGTCCGTGTGCCGGAGGATGCGGAGCACCGTCACCATCATCAGGTCGCCCGCCGTGAATCGGTCCTCCAGGTACTCGCGCTCCCCCAGATGCGCCGCGAGTTCTCCCAGCCGCTCCTTCAGCGACTCCACCACGCCCGGCCTGCGCAGCTTCGCCCACTCCTCCTGGGCGAAGAACAGGTCCACCTCGGCGAGCGGTTGAATCACGATTTCGATGGAGTTGAGCGCCGCGAAGAGCCACATCACCGCGCGAGCCCTGCCCGCCGCGTCCGCCGGAAGCAGCGCCTCACACTTGTTGGCGATGTGGAGCACGATGGCGCCTGATTCAAAGAGGACGAGGCCGTCCTCCTCCAGCACCGGCACCTGGCCGAAGGGCTGGAGCTTGCGGTAGTCGGGCGAGGCCTGGACTTTGTTGTCGATGAGCTTCACCTGATACGGCAACCCCGCCTCCTCGAGCGCCCATCGCACCCGGAGGTCCCGCACCAGGCCCTGTGCGAACGGCGGAACCCACTTGAACGCACTGACGGTCATCATCGTGATATCTCCTGGTCGGCGAACGGTTTGGGCGCGCCGAAGCGCGTCATCCGGCGCAGCGCTCTCAAGCACGCGACCCGGGCTCCGTCAACGCGGTAACGGTCCTCGGGGTGTCTCCTCCGGCAGTGCCGTGGGCGCGCGCTCCCACACCCGCCGCACCAGCTCCGGAAACACCTTGGACACCTTGCCCAGCAGGTAGTCGCCGTACGTCCCCTGGAAGGCGTGGACGCTGGCGCCATCCCAGCGGCGGGCGCGGTCCTCATCTACGTCAGCGCCCACGCCGCGTGGCAGGGGGAGGACCTCGGCGGCGAAGTCCGGGTCGAAGAAGAGTGGGAAGGACAGCCTGTCCTTGCCGCTCACGTTCTTCACCCGGTGCGGCGTGGAGCGGTACCAGCCGCCTGTCATCCGGTCGAGCATGTCGCCGATGTTGCACACCAGCGTCCCGGGCAGCGGCGGTGCCCCCACCCAGCCGCGCGAGCACCTCGCCGGACACGCCGTGGCCCGTCACGTAGCAGAAGCCGCTGTCGCGACAGGCCTGCTCGATTTCACGCGCGACGCACGCATGCTCGGTGACGCGGGATGCATCGAACAGTGACGCCATGTCGATGACGGGCAAGCCGCCCCGTGCGGAATCCGGACCTGTCATTCCCGGGAGCCTACACAGGTCTGGACCCCAGCAGGGCGCGGCGCGAGAGTCCGGCCGCCTCCATGACGACGCATTCCCCTCCGGAAGCTCCCCGCACCTCCCTGTCCACCGGGCTCGTGTGGCTGATGGCCGCCGCCTCGGGCGCCACCGTCGCGAACCTCTATTACAACCAGCCGCTGCTGGGAGACATCGGCGCGGCCCTGGGGGCCTCGGGGAGCGCGCTAGGGTTGGTGCCCATGCTGACGCAGGTGGGCTACGCGGTGGGAATGCTCTTCATCGTCCCGCTGGGCGACAGCCTGGAGCGGCGGCGGGTCATCGTCACCATGACGGCGCTGGTGGCCCTGGCGCTGGTGGGCGCGGCGCTGGCGCCGACGCTGCACTGGCTGGTGGCCGCGAGCTTCGTCGTGGGCGTCACCACCATCATTCCCCAGCTCCTCATCCCCTTCGCCGCGCACCTCGCCCCCGCGGCGCAGCGGGGCCGGGTGGTGGGCACCGTCATGAGCGGCGTGCTCATCGGCATCCTCCTGTCCCGGACGGCCGCGGGCTTCGTCGGGACGCACCTGGGCTGGCGCACCATGTTCTGGATGGCGGCGGGGCTGATGCTCGCGCTGGCCGGCGTGCTGCGCTTCACGCTGCCGTCACAGCCGCCCATGGCCTCGATGCCATATCCCCAGCTGCTGCGCTCGCTCATCCACCTGGCGCGCACCGAGCCCGTGCTGCGGCTGCACGCGGTGCTGGGCGCGCTCAGCTTCGGCGCGTTCAGCGTCTTCTGGTCCACGCTGGCGCTGTACCTCCAGAGCCTGCCGCAGCAGTACGACGCGCAGGTGGCGGGGCTCTTCGGCGTGGTGGGCGTCGCCGGCGCCGCCGCGGCGCCGCTCGTGGGCCGCCATGCGGACCAGCGAGGAGACCGGCGCATCAACGCGGCGGCCATCGTCGTGGTGCTGCTGTCGTTCCTCGTGATGTGGCCGCTGGGACGCTGGCTGTGGGGTCTGGCGCTGGGCGTGGTGCTGCTCGACCTGGGCGTGCAGGCGAATCAAATCTCCAACCAGACGCGCGTCTACTCGCTGCGCCCGGAGGCCCGCAGCCGGCTGAACACGCTCTACATGGTGATGTACTTCGCGGGAGGCGCCGCGGGCTCGTGGCTGGGGACCCTCGCCTGGACGCGCTGGGGTTGGACCGGGGTGTGCGCCTCCGGCGCCGCGCTGTGCGTCGTGGCCCTGCTGGTGCTCAAGCGGGGGCCGAGGGGCGGCGCGCCTGAAGCGGCGGAGGCCTGATGCTCCGCCGCGAGGGACAGGCGGGATTGCTCAGCCCGTCTCCTCCGCCGCCAACTCGACGAGGAGCTGCTTCGCCTTCACCTGGCTGCCCACGGACACGTTGAGCGCCACGACGGTGCCGGTGACGTCCGCCACCACCTGGAACTCCATCTTCATGGCCTCCAGCACGACGAGGACATCCCCGGGCTTCACCGCCGCCCCCACCCGCGTGTCCACGCGCAGGATGCGCCCGTCCATGGGCGCCGACAGCCGCCCGCTCCCCACGCCGTCCGACTTCGACGGCGGGCGGAACGTCACGTCCGTCACGGCGTGCGCGCCCGCGCCCAGGTCCAGCCACAGCGTGTCGCCGTCCCGCTGGTAGCGCGCGCGCCCTCGCGTCCCACCGCTGGAGAAGTCCAGCACACCCCCAGCCAGGCCCAACACGGACACGCCGAACGACGCGCCTCCCACGCCCACCTCGTACGCGTCCGCGGACACGGGCTGGACGGTGACGTGCTCCTCGGCGCCCCGGCACGCGAGCTTCATCCGCACGGGGTGCCGGTGCGCCGTGTTCCAGTTCACCAGCGACGCATCCAGGCCCGCGGTCGCCGCCAGCTTCAAGGCCTCGTCATGGAACAACACCGCCGCCGCGAGCGCCCGCGCCTTCGCGTCCGCCTGATACAGCGCCTCCACCTCCGGCGCTGGCGCGTGCTTCGCGATGAACGCCGTGTCGTACTCCCCCGAGCGGAACGCCGCGTGCTCCAGCACGTACAACAGCAGGTTCTTGTTCGTGGTGACGCCGAACACCGTCAGCGCGCGCAGCGCTTCCACCAGCCGCCGGCGCGCCGTCTCCCGGTCCGGGCCATGCGCAATCACCTTCGCCTGCATCGAGTCATAGAAGGGCGGAACCGCCTGCCCCTCGCGCACGCCATGGTCGACGCGGACGCCCTCGCCCGTGGGCGGCTCCCACGCCAGCAGCCGCCCCGCCTGGGGCGCGTAGCCCTTCGCCGGGTCCTCCGCGCACAGGCGGACCTCGATGGCGTGGCCCGACGCGGAGATGGCCTCCTGCGCCAGGGGGAGCTTCTCCCCCGCCGCCACGCGGAGCTGCCACTCCACCAGGTCCAGCCCGGTGACCCGCTCCGTCACCGGGTGCTCCACCTGGAGCCGCGTGTTCATCTCCATGAAGTAGAAGTCACCTCCCGGCGCGAGCAGGAACTCGACGGTCCCCGCGCCCCGGTAGCCAATGGCCCGGGCCACGGCCACCGCCACCTCGCCCATGCGCTCACGCAGCACCAGGCCCACCGCCGGGGACGGGCTCTCCTCGACCACCTTCTGGTGCCGGCGCTGCACCGAGCAGTCGCGCTCGCCCAGGTGGACGACGTTGCCGTGCGCGTCCGCGAAGACCTGGACCTCCACGTGGCGCGCGCCGATGACGGCCTTCTCCAGGATGAGCTCTCCGCTCCCGAAGGCGTTCGCCGCCTCCGAGCGCGCCGCGCGCAGGGCCGCGCGAAGCTGGGACGCCTCGTGCACCAGCCGCATGCCCCGGCCGCCACCGCCCGCCGCCGCCTTGACCATCAGCGGGAAGCCGAGGCGCTCACCCTCCACCGCCAGCGCCTCGTCGTCCAGGTCCGACGCCTCGTAGCCGGGGATGCAGGGCACGCCCGCCGCGAGCATGCGCAGCTTCGCCTGGCGCTTGTTCCCCATCAGGGTGATGGCCTCGGGCTCCGGGCCGATGAACACCCGCCCCGCGTCACGGCAGGCGCGCGCGAAGTCCGCGTTCTCCGACAGGAAGCCGTAGCCCGGGTGAACCGCCTCCGCGCCAGAAGCCTTCGCCGCCTCGATGAGCTTCTCGATGACGAGATAGGACTCCTTCGCCGGGGCGGGGCCAATGGGCACCGCCTCGTCCGCTGCCAGCACGTGGGGTGCCGCGCGGTCCGCCTCGGAGAACACCGCCACGGTGCGGTAGCCCAGCCGCTGGCACGTCCGAATCACGCGGACGGCAATCTCGCCGCGGTTCGCGATGAGGACCTTGTTGAAGCGCTCCATCGTGCCCGCTCCTCTCACAGCCGCGCGACGCCGAACGTGTTGGGGTGGACCTGCCGCCGCTTCGCCTCGCGGCACACCGACAGCGCGAACCCGAGCACCCGCCGCGTGTCGCGCGGGTCGATGAGCCCGTCGTCGAACATCCGCGCGCTGCAGTTGAACGGGTGCGACTCCTTCTCGAACTGGTCGATGATGGGCTGGCAGAACGCCTGGAGCTGCGCCTCGTCCACCACCTGCCCCTGCCGGGCCAGCTTCTCCCCGAAGACGATGGCCATCACCTTCGCCGCCTGCTCGCCGCCCATGACGGCCGTGCGCGCGTTGGGCCACCCGAAGATGAAGCGCGGGTGGAATGGGCGGCCGCACATGCCGTAGTTGCCCGCGCCGAACGCGCCGCCAATCAGCACCGTGAGCTGCGGCACCGTCGCGTTGGCCACCGCCTGAATCATCTTCGAGCCGTGCTTCACGATGCCCGCCTGCTCGGGCTGCGTGCCCACCAGGTAGCCCGTGGTGTTCTGGAGGTAGACGATGGGCGTATCCGACTGACAGCAGAGCTGGATGAACTGCGCCGCCTTCGTCGCGCCCCTGGGAGAAATGGGCCCGTTGTTGCCGATGATGCCCACCGGGAATCCATAGAGGCTCGCCCACCCGCAGACGGTGTGCGCGTCGTACGCGTCCTTGAAGCCGGTGAACTCCGAGCCGTCCACGATGCGCGCGATGACCTCGCGGCAGTCATAGGGCTTGCGGTAGTCCACGGGGACGGCGCCGCAGAGCTCGTCGGGAGCGTAGAGGGGCTCGGCGTAGGTGGGGCGCTCGGCGGGCGGGAGCTGCGCGTTCCACCCGAGCCTCGCCACGATTTCCCGCGCGATGCGGATGCCGTCCGCGTCGTCCTCCGCCAGGTAGTCCGCCGTGCCCGCCACCGTCGCGTGCATCTCCGCGCCGCCCAGCTCCTCGTCCGTGGCGACCTCCCCCGTGGCCGCCTTGAGCAGCGGCGGGCCCGCGAGGAAGACCTTCGCCTTCTTCTTCACCATCACCACGTAGTCGGACAGGCCCGGCAGGTACGCGCCGCCCGCCGTGCTGGAGCCGTGCACCACCGTCACCTGGGGGATGCCCGCCGCCGACAGCCGCGCCTGGTTGTAGAAGGTCTCCCCGCCGGGGATGAAGATTTCCTGCTGGTACATCAGGTTGGCGCCGCCGCTCTCCACCAGCGACACCAGGGGCAGCTTGTTCTCCAGCGCCAGCGTCTGGGCGCGCAGCGCCTTCTGCACGCCCCAGGGCGACGCGGTGCCCCCCTTGATGGCCGAGTTGTTCACGAAGACGATGCACCGCACCCCGGACACGTAGCCGATGCCGATGATGCTGTTGCCCCCCGCCAGCGAGCCGTCGCTGTCATCGTGGTAGCCATAGCCACACAGCGTGGACAGCTCCAGGAAGGGCGAGCCCCGGTCGAGCAGCAGCATCAGCCGCTCGCGAGGCAGCAGCTGCCCGCGCTTGTGGAACTTCTCGCGCGCCTGCTCCTCGCTGTGGCGGACCTTCGCCTCGATGGCGCGCAGCTCCGCGACGCGGGCCAGCATGTCCGCGCGGTTGGCCTTGAACGACTCGGAGCCGGGGTCGATTCGCGATGTGATTCGTGGCATCGGTCTCACTCCTGCCCTTCGCGCAGCAGCGCCTCGGGGATGTCCATGTGCCGCGAGCGCAGCCACTCTCCCAGCGCCTTGCCCTGCGGGTCGAAGCGCGTGGACGAGGAGACGCCCTCCCCCAGCAGCCCATCGATGACGAAGTTCAGCCCCCGGAGGTTGGGGAAGACGTGCCGCTCGATGGGCAGCGGCGCCGCCTCGGGGAGCAGCTCCCGCAGCTTCTCGACGGTGAGCGCATGCGCGAGCCACCGCCACGCCGCGTCCGTGCGCGCCCAGACGCCGATGTTCGCCGTGCCCCCCTTGTCACCGCTCCGGGCGGCGACGATGCGCCCCAGCGGCGCGCGGCGCGTGGGGCCTCCCTTCGGCGCGGGGGGAAGCGGCGGCGGCTCCACGGGCTCCAGCGCGAGCGACGCCCCCGGCGGCGCGATGACGGCGCGCGTCCCATCCTCCAGGACGGCGACGTGCTCGACACGCCCCGCCTCGACATGGGCCGGCGTGTAGACGCCATACGGCGCGCCGTCCGAGGGGGGCGCCGTCATCGTGAAGCCCGGGTAGCTGCCCAGCGCCAGCTCCACGGCCGCGCCGCTGAAGGCCCGCCCGACGACCTTGGGGTCGGCGTCCTTCGCCACCACGCGGAGGAAGGCGGCGGCCTGCTCCTCGGTGGCCGCGTCCTCGCGGTCCGTCCGCGTGAGCGTCCACGTCAGCTCCTTGGGCTTGCGCGTCAGCGCCGCCTCCAATTGCTCACGCGCGAGCCGCGCCTTCTCCTCGATGTCCAGCCCCACCAGGATGAACGTGGCCTCGTTCCGGTAGCCCCCCAGGTGGTTGAGGCACACCTTCACCGTGGGCGGAGGCGGCTCGCCGCGCACGCCGGAGAGGCGGACCCGGTCCTTCCCATCCGCCGCCAGGACGATGCTGTCGAAGCGCGCCGTCGCGTCCGGGCCCGCGTACCGGGCCCCGGTGATTTCGTAGACGAGCTGCGCCAGCACCGTGTCCACCGTCACCGCGCCGCCCGTGCCCGCGTGCTTGGTGATGACGCTGCTACCGTCCTCGTGAAGCTCCGCCAGCGGGAAGCCGGGGCGCCGCGCGTCCAGCTCCGTGAAGAACGAGTAGTTGCCCCCCGTGGCCTGCGTCCCGCACTCCAGCACGTGGCCGGCCACCATGGCCCCCGCCAGCCGGTCCCAGTCATCCACCTTCCAGCCGAAGTGTGCCGCCGCCGGGCCCACCACCAGGGACGCGTCCGTCACCCGTCCGGTGACGACGACGTCCGCCCCGGCGCGCAGGCACGCCGCGATGCCCCACCCGCCCAGGTACGCATTCGCGGTGAGCGGCGAGCCCAGGCCCAGCGCCTCCGCCCGGGCGGAGAGGTCATCCCCCTCCACGTGCGCCACCCGCACCTTCACGCCCAGCCTCGCGGCGACCTCTCGCAGCGCGGCGGCCAGGCCCGCCGGGTTCAGCCCGCCCGCGTTGGTGACCACCTTGACCTTCTTCTCCACCGCCAACGCCAGACACTGCTCCATCTGCCGCAGGAAGGTCCTGGCATAGCCGGTGGCGGGGTCCTTCATCCGGTCACGGCCCAGAATCAGCATCGTCAGCTCGGCCAGATAGTCGCCAGTCAGGACGTCGAGCTGGCCGCCTTCGAGCATCTCCCGGACCGCCGAGAAGCGGTCTCCGTAGAAGCCCGAGGCATTGCCGATACGCAGGGGGGACGCAGGCATGAGCTCTCCAGTCGGCAGCGACGAAGGACGCGTGAGTCTGGGCAGGCGTCCCTAAAAAAGCAAGCGTGCTTGCTTTTTTAACCCTTGACTCGCATCCTGGGCGGGTGAGTGAGGCATCCGGCATCCCGGGCAGGCAGGAGCAGGAGCGCAGCCGCGTCACGCGCCAGCGGCTGATGGAGGCGGCCATTGGCGCCCTCTCCGAGCTGGGCTGGGCGGGCGCGACCATGACGGTCATCGCCGAGCGCGCGGGGGTGTCCCGGGGCGCCTGCCAGCACCACTTCCCCACCCGGGCCGACCTGGTGGCGGCCGCCGTGGAGTACGTGGGGCACCAGCAGGTGGAGGCGGTCCTCCGCAAGGCCGCCCAGCTCCCGGCCGACGCGCGGCGCACGGAGACCATCCTCCACATGCTCGCCGGCATCTATCTCAGCCCCGTCTTCACCGCCGCGGTGCAGCTGTGGGTGGCCGCCGTCGCGGACGCGGAGCTGCGCGCGCAGCTCGCACCGTTGGAGGCGCGCGTGGGCCGCGAGCTCCACCGGCTCACGGTGCAGCTGCTCGGCGTGGATGACGGCGACGCGGAGGCGCGCGAGCTCATCCAGGCCACGCTGGACCTCATCCGCGGGCTCGCGCTGGCCAACCTGCTCCGCGACGACAGCGCGCGCAGGAAGAGGGTCCTCCACCGCTGGGCGCTCACGCTGGAGAAGGCCCTGAGCGCCCGGCGCTCCCAGCGGGCCCGGGGGCCCCTGGTTTCACTCGAATGACCGCCACATCAGGAGCTGACATGGGCTACCGCTCTCTCTTCGCACCGGGCTGTTTCAGCAACCGCACCGTCGTCGTCACCGGCGGCGGCAGTGGCATTGGCCGCTGCACCGCGCACGAGCTGGCCTCGCTGGGCGCCAACGTCGTCCTGGTGGGCCGCAAGCCCGAGAAGCTGGAGGCCGTCGCGCGGGAAATCCAGGAGGACGGCGGCAAGGCATCCTTCGAGGTGCTCGACATCCGCGACGAGGAAGGCGTGAAGGCCACCGTGGCGCGCATCGTCGCCGCGCACGGCCCCATCCATGGCCTGGTCAACAACGCGGGCGGGCAGTTCCCCTCACCGCTGTCGGCCATCTCCAAGAAGGGCTTCGACGCGGTGGTGTCCACCAACCTCACCGGCGGCTTCCTGATGGCGCGGGAGGTCTATCTCCAGTCCATGAGCAGCCACGGCGGCGCCATCGTCAACATGCTCGCGGACTCGTGGGGCGGCATGCCGGGCATGGGGCACTCCGGCGCGGCGCGCATGGGCATGCTCAACCTGACACAGACGGCCGCGGTGGAGTGGGCCGCCTCGGGCGTGCGCGTGAATGCCGTGGCGCCCGGCTGGGTGGCCTCCAGCGGCATGGACACCTACAAGGACGAGGGCGTGCGCGCGATGATTCCCCTCCTCAAGAAGGAGGTGCCGCTCCAGCGGCTCGCCACCGAGTCCGAGGTGAGCGCCGCCATCGTCTTCCTGCTCACCGACGCCGCGGCCTTCATCACCGGCGAGGTCATCAAGATTGACGGGGGCGCGTCGTGCAACACGAAGATCTTCCCGCTGGAGGAGACCAACGCCTCCAAGCCCTACGAGGGCTTCCACCGCGCGGCGGCGCCGCGCATCCTCGGCGGTGAGTCGAAGGAGTAGGAACAGCCCCCCGCTTCCGCCAGCGTCGCGCGGAAGCGGGGCGCGGCCAACTCAGAGTCCGTCCGGGTAGCAGAAGCCGTAGGTGCGGTCGTAGCCGCCACCCGCGAGCGGGTAGGACACGTAGCCCAGCTCCTCACCCGGGCCGCAGTCCGAGCGCGCACGGGCGTAGGGGAAGCAGGTGCCGCGGCCCGTGCCGTTCAGGTCCAGGCACACGCCGCGCGCGCCCTCCGTGCCGCAGAACTCCGCGTAGCCCAGGTTGCACTCCTCACCGATGAGGGCCGGATCGAAGTCGAAGCCCGAGGCCACCTGCAGGGCCTGCTCCTGGCACAGGCCCTGGACGCCGCACACCGTGCCCGTGGGGCAGCCGGGGTCGGCGGCCATGAAGTCACACGTGGCCATGCACGTGCTCGGAGAACCCCAGGCGGACGTGCAGGCGAAGCCCTCCGCGCAGTCCGTGGTCGCCAGCGCATACTCGCTGGTGGCCGCCGTGTACGTACACGCCTCGCCGTGCGTCTTGGTGCCGAGCGACCGCTCCAGCGTGCCGTCATCCGCGGCGCGGTTGGTGGCCACGCAGGTGTGGCCGGGGATGTTCGCCGTCAGGGAGCCCTCGCGCGGGTCACACCCACCCTGGCGGGCGGTGTTCCACGTCGCGAAGCGAATCCACCGGCACTCGCCTCCCGCCACCGGCGCGGTGCCGGTGTACGGCGCGTAGAGCGGCGGCGCGTCCACCGTCTCGCGCAGGGTGACGTTGGACAGCGCGCCAATCGTCTGCTGCGGTGACACCTTGAGCGCGAGCAGGAGCGAGCCCGACTCCGCCACGAAGGTCTTCTCCGCCGAGCTGCCAGCGTCCTGGATGCCCCACACGCACTGGTCGCACGCGAAGAGATTGGCGCCGCCGACCGACAAGTCGTAGACGCCCGGCGCCGAGTTCACGTCCAGCCGGATGCGCGCGAGGTCCGCGATGGACGGGTCCCCCTGGTTCGAGAACGTGCCGCGATACGTCGGCTGCGAGCCGTAGCTCACCGGCGTCAGCTCGACGCCGTTCGCCAGCTCGCTCATCGTGATTTCGGTACACCCGGCGGGCGGCGTCAGCAGGGCCGCCTGCGCCTCCGCCTCGACCAGCGCCTCCTGCTCGGAGGCGTCGACCGGCTTCTCCGGCGCGCCACAGCCCACCACCACGGTCAGCAGTGCCACACTCCAACGCCACTTACCTGCAAATGCAACTCCACTAGGTCGATTCGTCATGAGGTCTATTCCCGTTGTCGTCCTGGCCGACTCGGTTCGCCTCGATGGATTCGAGGCAAAAGCAGAATTAGCCGTTGGGTCTGACACCGAACAACGGGGCGCTCCGGGCCCCATGACGAATCCTTGCGCCGTCCCCGGGCGGAGCGTCAGCGCCGGTAGCGCGTGATGCTCACGTCGAGGGCGCCCGCCTCCGCGTCCAGGACCTGACGCATCAGGTCCAGCGCGCGCGCTTCCCCGGAGCGGCCGGCTCTACCGCCAGCCCGCCCCGGGGGGTACCTCGCTCGCCGCTCAATCACACATGTGCGTGTGCGTGTGAGCCGCGGCCTTCGGGCTCCAGCCCTCGTTGCCGTCCTTCTCGAAGAAGAACTTCGCGCGCGTGCGCTGCCGCGTCCCCACCTCGTTGAGCGTCGCCGCGTCGTAGAGGCGTCCGTTCACCATCGTGTAGCGCACGGAGCGGCTGTGCTTGAGGTCCTGCAAGGGATTGCCATCCAGCACGATGAGGTCCGCCAGCTTGCCCTCCTCCAGCGAGCCGAGCTCCCCGTCCATCCCCAGGTAGCGCGCCCCGCTGAGCGTCGCCGCGCGCAGCGCCTGCAACGGCTTCATGCCGCCCTGGCCGAGCATCCAGACCTCCCAGTGCGCCGCCAGGCCCTCGCGCTGGCCATGCGCGCCGAGCTGCACGCTCACCCCCGCGTCACCCAGCTCGCGCGCCACCGTGGCGGCGGAGAAGTGGTTGAACTCGTCGTCCGGCACGTGCATGGGCCGGCGGCTGCGCGCGTCCACCACCCTGCGCGGGACGAAGGACAGCAGCCGCTCGTCCTCCCACACGTTCGTCTTCTGGTACCAGTAGTTCTCACCCCAGACGCCGCCGTAGGCCACGCCCAGCGTCGGCGTGTAGCCGGTGCCGCTCTTGCTCCACAGCTGCTTCACGTCCGCGTAGATGCGCGCCACCGGGAGCGCGTGCTCCACGCCCGTGTGCCCGTCCACCACCATGGTCAGGTTGTGCTGGAGCAGCGACCCGCCCTCCGGCACCACCAGCATGCCCAGCTCGCGCGCCGCCTGGAGCACCTTCTGCCGCTGGTCCCGGCGCGGCTGGTTGTAGCTCTTCACGCTGAAGGCCCCCATGGCCTTCATCCGCCGCAGGTGCGAGCGCGCGTCGTCCAGCGTCTCGATGGGCGCGCGGTACCCCGCGCCGGACGCGCCGTAGAGGATGGTGCCCGTGGAGAAGATGCGCGGCGCCACCACGCCGCCCGCCCGCGCCAGCTCGCTGGCGGCGAACACCTCTTCCGACGCGTTCGACGGGTCGTGCAGCGTCGTCACGCCGAAGGCCAGGGACGCCGCATGCACCCAGCTCTGCTCCGGCATCAGCCCGTCCATGCCCATGGCCCCGTGCCAGTGCACGTCGATGAGGCCGGGCATCAACGTCTTGCCCTTCACGTCCACCACCTTCGCGCCGGACGGCACCTGCACCTTGCCCGCCGGCCCCACCGCGATGATGCGGTTGCCCCGCACCACCACCACGCCCTGCTCGATGACCTCGTCCCCCTTCATGGTGATGACGCGTCCACCCACCAGCGCCAGCGTGCCCTCCGGCACGTCCGCCTTCACCGGGAAGGAGAGGTCCACGCCCTTCTCCGGCGCCTCCGGCAGCTTCTCCGGCGCACCGTCGATGAAGGCGAAGCTGTCCTTCAGCGCGCGCGTGAACAGCTCGGGCCCCAGCGCCCAGTGCAGGCGCTGGCTGTCGCCGGACCAGTGCAGGTACTCGCCCGCGTCCCGGCTCACCTTCGCCAGCGGCAGCGCCTTCGCGTTCGGCCCCACCGTGGCCGACTTCGCGCCCAGCGCGAAGGGGACGATGAAGGCGTTGAAGTTCTCGCGGAACGCCACCCACCGCTCGTCCGGAGAGACGCGCAGCTCGGTGGCCTCGGCGCTCGTCAGGTGCGTGCGCTCCTCCCCCCCGCTCAGCCCGATGCTCTTCAGCGCGCGAACGTCCTCCTTCTCCTTGTGCTCCACGTGCAGGAAGTAGACGCGGTCCGGGCGCGCGCCGAAGTGCGGCTGCTCCCCGTCGCGCGCCAGGCGCCTCGGCGCGCCGCCGCCCACGGGCATGGCGAACAGGCCCGTGTCCCGGCTCCACTGGCCGGGCATCAGGTAGCCGTCTCCCGACGCGCGGTACACCAGCGTCTTGCCGTCCGGGCTGAGCGCGGGCTCCACGTAGTAGCCCGGGTTCTTCGTCAGCACCTTGCCCTCACCCCCGGTGGCGGGCACCACGCGGATGCTGCCCAGCTTCTCGTCATCCCACGTCGTGTAGACGATGGAGCGCCCGTCCCGGGAGAACGACGGGTAGAACTCCAGGTGGTCCTCCTGCTTCGTCAGGCGGCGCGGCGTGCCCGCTGGCAGCTCCTTCACGTACAGCTTGCCCAGCGCCTGGTACACCACGCGGTCCCCCTTCGGGGACACCTGCACCCAGCGCAGCATCTTCGCGGGGAAGCGCTCGGGCGCCACCGCTTGCGGGCTGCGCACGGCCTCGAAAATCGTGCGCGTGCCTCGCACGTGGAAGGGAATGGGCGTCACCTTCTTCGTGGCCACGTCCACCCGGTGCAGCTTGCCGCCCGCCCAGAAGACAATCGCCTTGCCATCCGGCGTCCACGCCATGCCCGGGTACACGCCGTGGATGGCCCACGTCTCCTGCATGTCCCGGTCGAGCCCGTCATACAGCGGGCGCTCGGCGCCGGACGCCACGTCGGTGACGTAGAGCACGCTCTTGCCACGCACGCGGCGGACGAACGCCAGCTGCTTGCCGTCACGCGACGGCGTGGGACGGATGGAGCCGCCCGGCCCGGTGACGAAGGGGTCGATCTCCCTCGTCTCCAAGTCCAGGCGCTGGATGACGTAGATCTGCCCGTTGGGGTCCTTGTTGTACTCGAAGGACTTCCCCGGCGTGACGTCCTGGCTGAAGTAGACGTAGCGCCCGTTGGGGGAGAAGACGGGCTCCCCCAGGTCCTTCTGGTCGTTGGTGCGCTCGGTGAGCTGCACGCCCTCGCCGCCGGAGCGGTGGTACATCCACACCTCGCCCGCGCCCAGCGAGCGCCGCGCGGTGAAGTGCTTGCGCGCCACGATGAACTGCCCGTCCGGGCTCCACGCGGGGCTGTTGAGCAGGCGGAACTTCTCCTCCGTCACCGCGCGGGCGTTCGAGCCGTCCCGGTCCATGACCCAGATGTTGTCGCCGCCGCCCCGGTCGCTGGTGAAGACGATGTGCTTCCCGTCCGGGCTGAAGCGCGGCTGCATGTCCCACGCGGCGCCGGACGTCAGCGCCTTCGCCTCACCGCCGCCGATGGGCAGCACGTAGAGGTCGCCCAGCAGGTCGAAGACGAGGGCGTCTCCGCGCGGGCTCACGTCCACGTTCATCCACGTGCCCTCGGTGACGTCGATGCGCACCTCCCGCGCGGGGAAGCCCGGCGCGTCCACCTTCCAGGCGTCCGCGCCCTCCTTCTGCGCGGCCTCGCCGGAGGGCGGAGGGGGCGCGTCCACCTCGGCGGCGCGGGCCGCGTCGCGCGCGGCGTCCTTCGTGTCGGGAGCCGGCCGCGGCGGGTCCTGGCGGGCCGCGGGAGGATTCGCCGGAGCCTGCTGCGCGGCCAGCGGCGAAACGGGCAGCAGCAGCACGGCGAGGAGGGAGGAGGTCAGTCGTTTCACCAGAAGTCCTCAGTGAGGGAGAAACCGTGTGTCGGGTGGCGGAGACTATCCGGCCCCAGGGGGCCGATGGATGCCGGCCATGAACAGGCGGACAGGCGATCCTCTTCCGGGCCGTGTAAGCTCGCACCCGTCGAGCACCATCGACTCCCAGGGGGGAGCTCCCATGCAGACGCGTAACGTTTCCTCGTCCGGGCCCGGCGCGAAGAAGCTCGCCGTGCTCGTCATCCACGGCATCGAGGTGGATGACCCGGGCCTCTTCGACACCGCCGTGCGCCTGCTGCGCAAGCACTTCGCGGGGCACGCGGGCGTCGAGCCGGACGCACTCGCCGTCGAGACGGTGAACTGGGCCTCCGTGCTCGAGCGCGCGGAGAAGGACCTGCTGGCCCGCTACGGTCCCGCTGGCGCGGAGACGTACTGGGAGTCCCTCTATGACAACGTGCGCGCGGTGAACCAGGGCCACGAGTCCGCGCTCGTGCCGCTGATGCTCCGCATGATGCGGCCGTCCCTCCGCGGCATGGACCTGCGCTACCCCGGCCTGCGCTGGATGCTGGTCCACTTCGTGGGCGACATCATCGCGTACCAGACGAACCCCGCCGACCCGGATGTCTACACGAGCATCCACCGCCAGGTGGCCGAGGCCCTGGGCCGCCTGCGCGAGCAGGCCGGGGACACAGCCCCTCTCTGCGTCATCGCGCACAGCCTGGGCAGCGTCATCGCCAGCAACTACTTCTATGACTTGCAGGTCCAGCGGCTCGCCGGGCGCGACATCATCGAGGAGACGGTGCGCGCGGCCCAGGGCGGCTCACCCCTGGAGCGCGGTGAGACGCTCAGCCACTTCTTCACGCTGGGCAGCCCCATGGCCCTGTGGAGCCTGCGCTATCCGCACGCCGGGCTCGACCAGCCGGTGCGCGTCCCCGCCCCGGAGCTGACGCGCCATCACCCGGGGCTGGGCGGACGGTGGATCAACTTCCACGACAACGATGACGTCTTCGCCTGGCCGCTCCAGCCGCTCAGCGACGCCTACCGCGCCGCGGTGGAGGACCGGCCCGTGCGCGTGGCGGGCCCGCTCTTCTCGTGGACGCCCCTGGTCCATCCCTTCTACTGGTCGGATGACGGGGTGATGCGCGACATCGGCGCGTCGCTCGCCGGCGCGTGGAAGCAGCTCTCCAGCGCGCCGCCCGCCGCCGCGTAGCCCGGGCTCCCCCGCCTGCACGGAGGGGGAAGCCGCCGGCACACCCGGTGCGGGCGGGCACGCCGCGGCGAGCCAGACGCACCGCGCCATGGGCGGGTGATTCTGTTATCACACGCGCATGTCGGACGACTTCTCGCTTCCCGAAGACAAGCCAGAGCGGTTGGAGCGCTGCGCTGTCTTCTACACCGACGTCGTGCCCCACAACCACGCGCTGGGGCTGCGGCTGGTGGACGTCGGCGCCGCCGAGGCCACCGTCGAGCTGCCCTACGCGGAGAACCTCGTCGGCAACCCGGAGACGGGCGTCATCGCCGGCGGCGCGGTGACGACGCTCATCGACGCCGCGTGCGGCACCGCCGTGTTCCTCAAGCTGAACCGCTTCGCCCCGCTCGTCACGCTGGACCTGCGCATCGACTACCTGCGCCCCGCGCGGCCAAGCGTCTCCCTCACCTGCGTGGCCGAGTGCTACCGGCTCACCCGCCAGGTGGCCTTCGTGCGCGCGCTCGTCCACCAGGGCGACCGGGACCGCCCCGTGGCCTCCGCCCAGGGCACCTTCATGCGGACGGAGGAATGACGGCCATGAGCGACACCCCGACCCCACCTCCCCTCGCCGAGCTGGTGCGCCAGGTGCGCAAGTCGCGCGAGTACAAGCGCCTCACCGACGCCATCCCCTACACGCGCTTCATGGGCATCGGCGTGGAGAACCTCGCCGGCGAGATGCTCTGCCGCATGGCGTACAGCCCCAGGAACATCGGCAATAGCCTCATCCCCGCGCTGCACGGCGGAACGCTCGGCGCGCTGCTGGAGTCCGCGGCCATCTTCGAGCTGCTCCTCCAGACGAGCACCGAGCGCGTGCCGAAGGTCATCTCCCTCACCGTGGACTTCCTGCGCTCGGGCAAGCCCCAGGACACCTTCGCCAAGGCGCTCATCACCCGCCAGGGCCGGCGCGTGGCCAACGTCCGGGTGGAGGCGTGGCAGGACGACCGCACGCGGCCCATCGCCAGCGCGCACGCGCTGTTCCTGCTGTCGGAGCCATAGACGGCACGGCGGCAAGCTGTCCCCACGTCCCGGCCGCTTCGGGGCGCGAGCGCCTGTTCCGCCGCCCGCCCCCACTGCCACGCGCCACGCCCCGCCTCCACCTTCGGCCTGACGCTCCGGACACTGGAGGCAGGCGATGAAGCGATGGATGGGCTGGATGGTGGCGGGTTCCCTCGCGCTGGGCGGCGCGGCGCT
>Ga0182745_1000997_pt1 | contig 28392 bp, 19 predicted proteins | sample eDN3rd30CKraftBY_FD_128523 | JGI IMG/M metagenome (GOLD analysis project Ga0182745, IMG submission 128523) | Enriched backyard soil microbial communities from Emeryville, California, USA - eDNA 3rd pass 30_C Kraft BY (version 2) (version 2) | ecosystem: Environmental > Terrestrial > Soil >... | reverse complement strand
GGTCTGCTCATCAAATCGAGAGAATTGCACCGTTGCCATCTGTGGACTCCTTTCCAAAACAGAAAAGAATCCCTCTACAACAAAACCCCATCCAAATGCGACACCAATTCCCAGGACGGTCCTAAGCAGTTGGCATCAGTTCGTTCGCAGCTTGTCGCTGGAAATGAGCGTGGCTGTCGGCCATAGCGTCACTGTTCCGCTACGGCGGGAATTCATGCAAGACCCGCAAAAACGACTTGCAGATGACTGTCAATCACTGGCAGTACAAAAGGTTACCACCACTTACCATTCAGATACCACGACTTACCCTGAAACACTACATTTCCGGTGTTTGCCGATGGGTGGTAATGATTGGCGTTGCTTCTCGATAAAAGTCGATTATACTGCATAAAACATGCGGTGAAAGCTCACCTGCATTCAATTCGACAGGGCGCATGGCATGCAAGAGGTCAGCGGTTCGATCCCGCTATTCTCCACTTTTAAGTTAAGGCAAGACAAGAGGTTACAGCGAGTCAATAAATTCAAGAATCTGGTTGATACAGAATTTTGATACAGAATTGACTCAAAAGGCCCCCTCCCCCGTGGTACAAACACGAGGAAGAGGACGAAACGAATTTTTCAGCTCGCTCCGTGGGTTATTCATAAACTCGCAGCTGAAGAGGATTGCTCATGGCACGTTCGCCAAAGCCCTGATATTGGAAGGCTCGCAAAGCTTGGTTCGTTCCCCTGGCAGGAATTCGGCATTTCCTTGCCAATGACAAAAATCAGGCTGAAGCCAAGTTTCATCCATGTTGAGCCGGTGGCGTTCCTTCGCCGGACTGTCGTGCTCTTCAACCCAATTTTTAATGTTGGCAAGGCAAACATTGACAATGCGGGAGTGCCCTGTCACGCTTAGATTCAGGGTGCGTGATCGCAAAACGTCCCGCGTTGTCTGACTTTGTGTGAAGACCTACCCCAAATTTTAGAGCGTTTTTGTCAATCTTGTGGCGGACTTGCCTCGCGGCATTCAGTCTTTCATCAAGTGAAACCTCTTCGACGCGGGCACATGATAGACCAAACTGGTCTAGTGCTTTGTCAATTTAAAAAATTCGGGTCGGCCTTAACGCAAAGTCCGACAACGGAGGACGTTTCGCGATCACGTACCCTAAATCCAAGCCCTGACAGGGCACTAGAATAGGCAAAGCACTCGCTGGCACATGCCGTCAGGCTCCAGAACTATTACGCCATTGCTTCCCGGAAGGCGATCATTTCAGATGAGCACGAATTCCATGGATCATCATCCCTTTCATTGTCCTTCAAAGTGGTTCCTGGCGGTCCTATTTGTCTGGGGAACTCTGGGGGCACTCGACCGCCTCGGCTCAAAGGACGCCTTGGCCGCTCCCATTCCCGTGGCAGATGTTGCACATGCCGGACCGGTCGATTTTGAGAAAGAGATCCTGCCGATTCTCACTCGCAATTGCCTGGCATGTCATAGCGCTTCCAAGCCGGAAAGCGAACTGGTCCTGGAAAATCCACAGACCATTCAGAAAGGAGGCTCGCAAGGGCCCGCCGTTCTTCCCGGCAAGCCCCATGAAAGTCTGTTGCTCACGGTCGCCGCACACAAAGACGAACCGGTCATGCCTCCTGCCGGCAATACCGTGAATGCGAAAAATCTGACATCCGCAGAATTGGGATTGCTCAAGTTGTGGATTCAACAGGGGGCTCAGGGAACCGTGACAGGACCGGGATCGGGGAGAGTCTGGCAGGCCCCGGCACAGGATATTCAGCCCATTTACGCCGTCGCCATTTCTGCAGATGGTCGGACTGCCGCGACCGGCCGCGCAGGCCGCATCGATTTGTATAACATCCCCACAGGCATGCTGAAAACCTCGCTGGTGGACAAGACACTGGAATCCAGAAGCGGAAGCCCGAAACTGGCACAGGCTCATCTGGACATGGTGGAATCTTTGGCATTCAGTCCGAATGGAGAGTGGCTGGCCTCGGGAAGTTTTCGTGAAGTGAAGTTTTGGCATCGCCCTCATCACTTTCAACAGACCACTCTGGCCCCTGCCGAAGGGAATTGGAAGCAACTCAAGCTTTCTGCAAATCGCAAATTGGCTGCCCTTTGTAATGAATCTGGACAACTCCAGGTCTTTGACCTGCAAGCTGGCAAGTTCAGCATCAAACTGAATGTTCAGGCCTCTTCGCCCGAAGTCGCCATCACCAGCTTTGTCTGGCTGGCGGATGATCAGCACTTGCTCACAGGAGGCACCGATCGGACGATTCGCTTATGGGATACTCGAACCGGTCAGCAGGCAGGTGGTTTTCTTGCGCCCGCTGCCGTCTCCGCACTCAGTCTGGTCGATCACTCACAACAACTGCTCGTGGGATGTGAAACAGGTTTGCTTCAGGTTTATCCAATTCCCCAGCCGGTCACAGACCCAGCCATCCCTTTAGCATCCGTCAATCCGCTGCGCGAGCTGACCGGTGCGGGACGGCAAGTGACTCATCTGGTCGCCGTTAACACACAGGGTTCGCAGTTCGTTTCCGCAACTCGCGATGGAATGGTGCGGGTCTGGGACACGGTCAGCGGGAAGCCTGTCCAATCTTTTAGTCATGGTCGTGAATTGTCCTGCCTGGCGGTGAACCCCACAGCCCGGAGACTCGCCACCGGTTCGGAAGATGGAACAGCAAAGCTCTGGAATCTAGAAAACGGTCAACTCGTCGCGGATCTGGATCGGCAGCTCTCCACTATCGACCAGTCGGAGCAACGTCAGTTTGCCATTGCACTGGCGGAACGCGAACTCTCCTCTGCTGCTGCAGATCTGACGAGAATTGAAAAGCAGGCACGCGATGAACGTGAAGGGGCTTATCTCTCTGCCGTTGATCTGACAAAAGCCGAAGCAGGGCTGAAACTGAAAACCGAGGCACTTGTTCAACCGGCCGCCGAGAAAGCCAAAGCACAAGAACAATTGGTCCGACTTCAAGCAGAATTCTCTCAAGCAGAAGAGAAGCTCAAAATGCTGGAAGCCGCCTCGCCTGCTGAGGAAGATGACGCTGCACGGCAGAAGCATGCAGAGTCGCTCAAAATGGCTCAAGCCGAGGTCGCAAAGTTGCGGGGACCCCTTGATGCCGCGGCAACTGCAACCCAAAAAGCAGAGACCGCTTTCGTCAAAGCGAACGATGAAAAAGTGATTGCGGAACTGGCAATTGTTGCTGCCAAACGGACGCTGGAGGGGACTCAGGCAGCTGCAGATCGTTCTCAGGCGATGGTGGCAGATGCCGCCACGCAAAAACTGGAACGACGACGCGCTTTGGAGAGTGCAAGAATCGAATTAGATCTGTTGCAGATTCAGGACAGAAGACTCCGGCAGGACATTCAAGAGCTGCAATCGGAAAAAGGAAACGCCGATCAGGCCGTCCAACAACTCCAAACTGTCTCGCAGAGCATGCCCGCTGACCAGGTGGCCCCGGCAGACAGCCCGGAGCAGGCTGCCGCTCGAAGTGCATTGAACACAGCGGTTCAAAACTGGCGGGATACCAGACAACAGGCGAGTGAAAAACTGTCTGGGCTCCAGGCTCGTGTGGAGAGCCTGGCCCGTGCCAAAGGAACGACCGATGATGTTTTTGCGGATGTCACAAATCGGCTGAAAGCAGCAGTCACCGCCAGAGATGCTGCGAGTAAGAAAGTGACCGAACAACAACAGAAGCTCCAGGCGGCCGCCGATGAAACCGGAAAAATGGTCGCGACAACAGAGCATCAGAACGCAGAAGACCGCCAGCACCGTGAACAGGCGGACGTGACGCAACTGGAAGCGGCGCTCAATTCTGCAAAAGCAACTCAGGAAGAGGCAACCCGACAGCTTGAGGAAGCTCGCAACCAGGCCAATGCCCAGACCGCAGCGATCAATGAGACCGTCAATCAGGCCCGATCGGTCTTGAATGCCGCGAGGGAAACGCAACGCAGCGCAGACATGGCCGCCGGAGGCCATCAGGCCATGCTGGCTAGTGCACTGGAATATCGACAACTGATCGGCAAGGTGCTCGCAGCAAAGTATCGACCGGTTTCCGGGCTGGCATTCACTCCGGATGGAAGCACGTTGTTGCTCTCGGATTCTCGGGAAACCTCCCTGTTCAGTACCACAGATGGAAAATGTGCGGAGACCCGGCCGGTCGAATCCGCAGGCTGGATGTCGGGAGTGTTTCTCACCGCCACGCAACTGCTGGGTCTGGGTGCGGACCATTCCTTCATCAGTATGGATACCCGGCGTGAGTGGAAACTAGAGCGCCGAATTGGCGATGTGAATTCTTCCGAACAGTTGATGGGGCTGGTCACGTCCCTGGACTTCAGTCCGGACGGTGCGTGGCTGGCCACGGGGGGAGGAGAGGCATCACGTATGGGCGAGTTGAAAATCTGGGACGTCGCCACGGGCCAACTGGTCAAAACAATGAAAGACGCTCATAGCGACATGGTTCTCGGAGTCAAGTTTTCACCGGATGGGACGTTGCTGGCGAGTTGCAGTGCGGATCGGTTCATGAAAGTCTTCGACGTTTCCTCCAGCCAGATGACCAAGTCTTTTGAAGGCCATACGAATCATGTACTCGGAGTGAGTTGGCGGGCGGATGGTCGACTTCTCGCCACGGCCAGCAGCGACAAGTCCTGCAAAGTCTGGGATTATTTAACTGGCGAAACCACGCGGGCACTCACAGGATATACGAAAGACGTCACCGCATTGCAGTTTCTGGGGGCCACCGACAACTTCATCACCTCATCTGGAGGACCGCAACAGGTCTTGCTGCGCAATACCGGCGGAGGAAGTGGCCCCGCGTTCCCCGGAACCACAGACTTCATGTACTGCGTACGCGCCAGTCGGGATGGTACACTGGTTGTTGCCGGAGGACAGGATGGAGTGCTGCACCTGTGGAACGGACAGGGAACTGCCATGCTCAGTTTTCCACCGATCCCAGCGAATCAATAGGGCGATGAAAAATCAACGACTTCAGATGGGGCGTCGGCTAGACCAGTCTGGTCTACCATGTGCCCGCGTCGAAGAGGTTTCACTTGATGAAAGACTGAATGCCGCGAGGCAAGCGCGCCACAAGATCGACAAAAACGCTCTCATCCGCTCTCCAGCGATTCCTCGTGACTTTGCGTCGATCTCGTTGCCCTCTCAATGGTGAAAGTTTTTGCTATACTTTCGCATTCTCCATTTTCGGCAGAGCGGATCAACCAAACTGTTTAGAGCGCATTCACCCCGCGCTGTCCGGGTCCTGCCTCGCGATATTCAGCTTTTCATCAATCTACATACTTTTCCCGTGGGTACGGGCGAGAGCAATTTGCTCTATTCCGACGTGCCCGAGAGACAAATCAAGTCGAAGACGCTGCCATGTTCGAATCGATTACGCGAAATTTGACAGATGCCATCGGAAATATCGCTCGTGGCAAACTGTCGGAGTCCAATATCCGCGAAGGCATGACCAAGGTCCGGCAGGCCCTGCTGGAAGCGGACGTCAATTATGATGTTGCCCAGGATTTCACGCGGCGAGTGACCGAGCAGGCCGTGGGAGAACGAGTCCTGAAGTCCTTGCGCCCGGCCGAGCAGATCGTTGGGATTGTTTATCAGGAACTAGTCAATCTCATGGGTCCGGTGGACCATTCCCTCGCGGTTCGCCGGGGTGAATTGACCATTATCATGATGTGCGGGCTACAGGGGGCTGGGAAAACCACCACCTGCGGAAAATTAGCGAAAATGTTGAAAGAGCAAGGGGTTAAGCCCATGCTTGTCGCCGCTGACCTGCAGCGTCCCGCCGCCATTGAACAGCTGCGGGTCCTGGGGGAACAGATCGGCGTTCCCGTGTATTGGGAAGAAGCCGGCAGCAGCACCCCCGTCCGCGTTTGCTTGAATGCACGAAAAGAAGCCCGCGCCCACGATTGCAGCGTCCTGATTCTCGATACCGCCGGCCGTCTGCATGTTGACGATTCGCTGATGAAAGAACTCATCGAAATCGACAATAAGTTGAGTCCGGATCAGGCTTTACTGGTGTGCGACGCCATGACCGGTCAGGATGCCGTCAAGAGTGCCAAGGCGTTTAATGATGCTCTGGAATTGGACGGCGTGATCCTCACCAAACTGGATGGAGACACACGCGGAGGGGCCGCATTGTCCGTTAAGGCGGTCACCGGGGTCCCCATCAAATTTATTGGAACTGGGGAGCAGGCAGACAGGATTGAGCTGTTTCACCCGGACCGCATGGCCCAACGTATCCTCGGACAAGGCGACGTGGCCACGTTGCTGGAGACTGCCCAGCGGGTCTTGGACGAAAAAGAAATGGAGCTCCAGCAGAAGAAAATGCTGGAGGGCAAGTTCGGCCTGGACGATTTTCTATCCGCGATGGCACAGATTCAACGAATGGGATCGATGAAGTCCCTGTTGAAATTGATTCCGGGGATGGGGCATCTGTCTCAGGCGCTGGATGCGCTGGGAGGAATGGACCCGGACAAAGACATTGGTCGCGTTCGGGCTATGATTCACTCCATGACCCTTGACGAAAGAAGAAATCCTGACAGAATCGACCGTTCGCGTCGAAACCGGATCGCGCGGGGGAGTGGTGCAGACCCCACGGAGGTCCATGATCTGCTGAAGCAGTTCAAAGGGATGTCCGGAATGATGCAGCAGATGGCCGGTCTGGGTATGGGTGACCGGATGAAAAAAGTCCGGGAATTGCAGTCCGGAATGATGAATTCCGGTGCCGGTTTGCAGGCGGAAAAACAGAGAAGTAAGCGGGGTCCGCTCGATAAGGATGCGCTTCGTGACAAAAAGAAGCAGCAACGGAAGCAGGCGAAGGAGCAGCGGAAGAAAAATAAACGCAAGTAGCGCTCTGCCAGGGCTTGTTTCCGGGAAACGTATTGACGAAACATCGTTTGTTATCGAACTTTGTGTTTCAATCAACTCTGATTTTCAGAGTGACGACTCAGTCGTGTTCCGGAATTGCCTGCCGGTGTGACGAGGGCGAGTAAATGCAGATTGACTGAATACAGACTGACTCGATCCAGACTGGCTCGCGTCGAAAAAGGCAGTTTTTGTTGACTGAATCGGTAGCCGAAGGTGCTTCGGCCGCTGAACGCGATGGAAAATCGGTGGAATTCCCAGCCGGTTGCGTAGAAAAACGACTAAGGAGAAATTTGTGGCAGTTCGTATTCGTATGAAGAGAATGGGGCGGACCCATCGTCCTTTTTACCGCATCTGTATTATGGATCAGCGGAAGGCACGTGATGGTCAGGCTATCGAAGAAATCGGTACCTATGATCCCATGGTGCTGGATAAATCCAAGCGGGTAACGCTGAAGATGGATCGCGTTGAACACTGGATTTCCGTTGGAGCTCAGCCCAGCGAACGGGTTGCCACACTGATTCGCAAAGTGAAGGAAAATGACTGGGGCGATATCAAATCTCCGCCTCCGATGCAGGCTCAACAGGTGAAGCCGGTCGCTGCCGCAGAAGAAGTTCCGGCTGAAGCTGCCGAGTAACGCGCTCCATTGGACGTCATTGATCGACGATTGCTTTGTCAATTCTATGATTTTAGAGTTGGTCTCAACGCAAAGTCCCATAACGAAGGACGTTTCGCGATCATGTCCCCAAATTGAGCCCTGACAGGGCAGCACCATGTTTCGGTTTGATATCCTCACACTGTTTCCCAGAATTTTTGACGGGTACTTGCATCAGAGCTTGCTGAAACGTGCGATTGATGCCGGTCTGGTGGAGATTCAATTGTGGAATTTTCGCGACTGGGCTACGGATCGGCATCAGAGTGTGGACGAGCCTCCCTATGGGGGTGGGCCGGGAATGCTGCTGCGATGCGAACCCATCTTCGATTGTGTCGAAGAAGTTCAAACCAAGGCGGCACATCCGGGTCGATTGATCATGCTGACTCCGCAGGGACGAAAGTTGGATCAATCACTCATTGAAGAGCTTTCCACCGCCCAGCGATTATTGTTATTGTGTGGTCGATACGAAGGTTTTGACGATCGGATTGCGCAGGGTCTGGTGCCGTTGGAGGTCTCCATTGGAGATTTCATCTGCAACGGCGGCGAGATCCCGGCAATGTTGCTGATCGATGCAGTCATTCGACTCGTGCCCGGTGTCCTGGGAGATGAGACGAGCGCCAAGTACGATTCGTTTTCGTCATCCGCGCGACTGGAATATCCCCAGTTCACGCGTCCCAGGGAGTACCGGGGAATGACCGTTCCCGACGTTCTGCTCAGCGGAAATCATGGGGCGATTGCCGAGTGGCGGGAACAACAGAGTTTAGAACGGACCCGCCAGCGGCGGAGTGATTTATTAGACGGCTCTTCGGAAGCTCCGCAGAGCTGAGGTCGTCAGGACCGATTGCATCTGTGTGATGCAGACGACTCAATCCCATCGACGTGCCTCGTCCTGGATGGCACCTCTCGAGACAATTCGGAAAACTGTAATGCGACATAAACTGCTCGATCTGGCGGAACAGCCCAGCATCCGTGAAAAGGAATTGAACTTCGACGTGGGTGACACTGTGGACGTTCACACCCGAATTCTGGAAGGGGACAAAGAGCGAATTCAGATATTCTCCGGAGTCGTCATTGGCCGACGTGGTCATGGCATGGCCGAAATGTTCACGGTCCGCCGGATCGTTTCCGGAGAAGGAGTGGAACGAACCTTCCCCGTCAATTCACCCAAAGTTGCCGATGTGGTGACCAAGCGCCGGGCCAAAGTTCGCCGGGCCAAGTTGTTTTATCTTCGTGATCGGGTTGGAAAAGCAACCCGGCTCACGGAACGTCGTCTCAAAGCAACTGAAACCGACGCTGCCAAATAGGGAAGAGCACATTCACCCCGCATTGTCCGGGTGCTGCCTCGCGGCATTCAGCTTTTCATCAATCAAAATACCTTTCCCGCGGGCACAGTCGAGAGCAACTTGCTCTAGCTCTATTCAGTCACCGCGTGATCGATCGGGAGCAATGTGCACGGGATCTCTCTGGTTCCAATTCAAAACCGTTGTGTGATCTCTTGCGGAAGTGTATCACCCAACGGTTTTTTGTATTCTATGGAAATGAAAACCGGATGGTTACGAAAGCTGTTTGGTGACCGGGGAGAACGGGTGGCGGCCCGCTATCTTCGCCGGCAGGGATATCGCATCCTCGCGCGGCAACACCGCAATCGCATTGGTGAAATTGATCTGATCGCACTGGATGGCCAGACCATTGTTTTTGTCGAAGTGAAAACCCGTTCGTCAAATGTCGCGGGACATCCATCCGAAGCCGTCAATCACACGAAGCAGCGGCAACTCACGCGCACAGCACTGGTCTGGCTCAAACGGATGCATCAATTACATCAGCGCGGACGATTCGACGTCATTGCCATCACCTGGACAACCGGGGCAGCTCCGCGCATTGAACATTTCAAAAATGCCTTTGAAGCCGTTGGCACCGGACAGATGTTTTCATAACGCCTTACCTGGAAATCATCTGTTTGAAAACTGTCAGGACAAGAGCACATGTACCCTGCAACCTGTACCGTCCGAGTCCTGCCTGACAGCATTCAGAGTCTGTCCCAAAAGACACTTTGGCAGCACAAATTGACCTTTCCGTGCAGGTTCTCAATATTTCATCAGTCAAAACACGTTTACCGCGGGCGCAGGCCAGAGTAACTTGCTCTAAACTCTCAATGCTGCCGGGGTGTTTCCACTCACGCAAAGCGTCCCTGCCACCTGGAAACAAACATGCGGAATTGCTCAAACCATCAAACTCTCGCCAGATGTTTCTTGACATTCCGGCAGGATCAGGGGAAAACTCCCAATCGTCAGCATCAACAGCCAAGAGGGCTGTTGACGGGTGACATTCAATCAATATTTGGAAAGAGTAGAATCATGAGTGGACCAATCGTACGTACTGGAGCAACCCCCGAGTTCTGGAACAACTGGGACAATGTGTTCGGAAAGAAGACGAAGACCAGCAGCAAGAAAAACGCCGCTTCTAAAACGGCATCAAAACCTGCTCCACAGACTGCCGGGAAGAAAGCCACAACAGCCAAGCCGGCTGTTGTGAAAACTGCTGCCAAGAAGACCACGACCGGAAAAGCCCCTGCCAAAACGGCCAGGAAGAAGTGACACCGTAAGGCGTCACCTCTGCAGCAGTGTTCCCGATCATGAAGGCTGGGATTCGGGGCGTCGTGTTTCGTCAGTGAGATTTCAACGGGATAGAGCGTTTTTGTAAATCTTGTCGCGGACTTGCCTCGCGGCATTCCGTCTTTCATCAGGTGAAACCCTTTCGACGCGGGCACAGGAGAGGCCAGACTGGTCTAGTGGAATCATCATTGAGGCTTCGGAATCTGTCAGATTTCATGCCTGATGGACTGGTGCGCGTTCCTATGAGCAGATCGGCTGATGAGGGCTTCATGAAAACGGTGCTGACCGGCAGCCCAGTCTTCCCGATCTGGGTTCTCCTCTCTGGCTGGTCGTTGTGGCGAATTCCAGTCCCCGGGATCAATGAGCCGCATTACCTGTCCAAGTCACGGCACTTCTGGAGACCTGATTGGTGTGCTGGAGATTTCTTTCTGGAGTCTGCCGATGCCCATCTGGTGTTCTACAGCACCTTCGGCTGGTTGACGACACTTTGGACATTGCCCGTTGCCGCCATGATTGGCCGCGGCATCGGGCTGCTGATTGTCGCCTGGGGCTGGCAGCAACTCTCAACAGCAGTCACCGGCCGCAAATGGTGCGGATTGCTCGCGCTTCCACTGTTGCTGATGTTGCAGTCGCTCGGAAATTTTTCTGGCGAATGGCTCATCGGCGGAATTGAAGCCAAGGTGCCAGCCTATGGATTCCTGTTCTGGTCGCTGGGCCAGTTTCTGCGGGGCCGTTTCTATGGCTGCGCAGTGCTGGCGGGGTTGTCGGTCAGTCTGCACCCGCTGGTTGGCTTATGGGGAGTCATCGCTGCGCTGCTGGCAATTTTCGCCAACGAGTTTCGCGCACGTATCGCGTCTTGGAGATCTCCGCAGATGTCTCCACAAGTGTCCCGGCCATTGGTCAGGACGCAGTCTTCTGAAATCAATGTCATTCAGACTGCTGCAGCACCATTCAGGGCACCTGCTCCAGGGACTCTGCTGAAAATGACAGCCCTCTTTGTGCTGACCGCACTTCCAGGAATGATTCCTGCATGGCAGGCTGTGCGGGCCAGCGATCCAAAGGTGCAATTGATGGCCAATCAATTGCAGGTTGCGGATCGGCTGGCACACCATCTGGACCCCATGCGATTCCCCAAAGACGCCTACCGGTACTGGGGCATGATGATTGTTCTATGGCTGGTGCTGCAGGCGCGGTTGCCACGCACGCCGGAAAATCGATGGTGGAGAGATTTCGTTCTGGCCACCATCTTGATTGCATTGGCGGGGATTGTGATCGGACTGGGGCCCCGACCAATTGCTCAAATGCCCGGGTATGCATGGCGACTCAAACTATTGAAGTTTTACTTCTTCCGCCTGGGCGATTTGATGGTACCCGTCGCCCTGAGTCTGACAGCCACACAACTTGGGCTCGCCTGGAAAGAGAAGGGAACAAACCTTTGGACACGTCCCGCGACACTGCTGGTCAGTCAGATCGTCATTGTGTGGGGAGCTGTCTGCATTCCATTTCCGGATGCTCGCCCCAGCAGAATGAGCCCCGCAAAACTGCAGGACTGGAAGTCTGCCTGCCGATGGATTCAGGCACATTCCCAAACAAGTGATCTCGTTTATGTGGCTGACACCGGATGGGCTGCAAAATGGTTTGCCCAGCGGCCTGAATATGTGAACTTCAAAGACATGCCACAAGATGCCGCTTCCATCATCGAATGGAATCACCGGCTTTGGAATATTGCCCGCTGGCGCAAAGCGGCCATGGCGGACGAACAGGTCACTTCGGAAGAACTGCGCGAACTGCGAATGCAGACCGGCATCCGCTACTTCATCTGCAGCCGCTTCGGTCCGATTCTCTCCAACCCGGTCTATGTCAATGACACCTTCCGGGTCTATGCCCTGCCAGAGCCCCTTCTCTCACCGCTTGCAATTTTTCAATCTCCGTGAGATGTTTTCTGTACGGGGAATTTTCTGTACGGTGAATTCTGTACGGTGAATGCAGTCTCACAGGCAGAAAGTCTCCTATTCGCGAACGAGTTCGCATTCAGAGTCTGTCCCGAAAGGTCAATTTGTGCTGCGATCGGCTCTTTTGCGTTCTGAGTTTCGTCAGCCTGCATCGACGAATCCTGGGGATTCGTCTGCTTCGGCCTCCTTGTCAGAACACAAATTGTCAGAACACAAATCGCCCGACCTCGCCAGACAAAAACACCTTTCCGGAGAGACTCTAACTCTGGATGAAAGTCCGAACAGCCTTTACAGGCCGGCAGGCTCCAGGATTTCCTCTTCAACATCAATGACCGGCATTTCTCCGGCTTCGCCGTTGTAGAGAGATTCCACAAACCCGCGTAGATGTTCCGCTCGCGTTTGATGCTGCAGTTTCCGCAACGCTTTTGATTCGATTTGACGGATCCGCTCGCGGGTCACTTTGAAGATTCGTCCGGTTTCTTCCAGCGTGTAACTGTAGCCGTCACCCAGGCCATATCGCAATTTGATGATCTCACGTTCGCGATAGGTCAGGCTTTTGAGCACATGCGTGATTTTATCGCGAAGCATCTGGTGCATTGCGGAATCTGCAGGTGTGTTTTCGCTGCTGTCTTCGAGGAAGTCGCCATAACTGGAGTCTTCGCTTTCTCCGACAGGGGTGTCCAGGCTGATGGGATGCTTCCAGGTCTTCATGATCCGTTCGGTTTCTTCCACCGACAATCCGACCGCTTCCGCCAGTTCTTCGGTAGTGGGTTCGCGCCCGGTTTCCTGTCGAATCTGCTCACTCTTGGCCTTGAGAGTGGAGATGCTCTGGAACATATGCACCGGAATACGGATTGTGCGTGCATGGTCCGCCACGGCACGGGTAATCGCCTGTCGAATCCACCAGGTGGCATAGGTCGAAAATTTATAGCCACGGCGATATTCGTATTTCTCGACACCGCGCATGAGGCCGGCGTTCCCTTCCTGAATCAGATCCAGGAAGCTCAATCCACGATTGCGGTACTTCTTGGCAATGGAGACCACCAGTCGCAGGTTTCCGCCAGAAAGCTGCTGCTTGGCATGAGTCCAGGCATCAAAGCGATCACGAATACGAATCAATCGAAGCTTGTATTCTTCGGGGGTTTCGCACGTGAGGTCCACCAGGTCCTGCAATTCACGGCGGAGCATGGAGACTTCATTTGCAGCAGTGGGCTTGCGTTTGAGCAGGTTGATTTCGCGGACAAGTTCTGCCATCCGCTCCCCGATCTGCTGCATCCGTTTATAGACGGGTTGCAGACGATGGGTTCGCAGTGAAAGTTCTTCGCTGAGCGAACACATCTTTCGGCGGCGGATTTTCATCCGTTCCCGGGCAAGCTGCTTTTCTTCATTCGTGGCGGTTTCCGACCGGGTGACCTCGAAGTCGATCCGGTTTTCTGCCAGCAGGTGACGAATCGTGGGCAGATTCACGGGCATGCGCCCCAGAATCTGTTCTTTCTTGGTATTTTCTGTGTCCGATGTGCGCAGCGTACGCTCAAAAGGGAGCTCGTTGGTATGCACCTGTTCCAGGATCTCGACCGCAGTCGTCAGCGAGAAATCCGATTCCATCAGCGTGCGACGATAGCGTTTGCGGGTGATTTCGATTTGCTTGGCGAGGAAAATTTCATCTTCACGGGTGAGCAGGGGAATATTTCCCATCTGGCTCAGATACATGCGAATGGGATCACGTGACGACATTGGGGCGTCTGGCTCGATCAGGCCACGAGCAAGCGCCATTTCGGTGATATCACGGTCCGTGGTCTGTTGTTCCATGCGGGTTTTATCCGCCACAGTTTTGGGAGCGCTGGGATCGTTGATGAGCGGTAAATCGAGTTCTTCCAAAGCATGGATAATACGATCCATCATCACTGGATCGCCCCCTTCGTCGGGGAGATATTCGTCGACCATCTGATAGGTTAGGAATCCTCGTTTGGAGGCCTTCTTCATCAGGTCAGCCAGGCCGGAATCAAGTCGATGCACGGAGTCTGCTCCTACACAAAATTTCAATCAATGAGATATTTTCTTCATCCCGGCCTGAAAGCGACCGAGATGATCTGTTTTTCAATAACGCCCCAAGGTCAATCTCCCTTGTGGCAATTCCTTCAGATCGCTTCCACACGTCGATCTTCAAAAATATGTTGCCGCCTGCGTGTCGCGATGTCTCTCTTCACGGGAGCGGCAACCAAATTTCAATTCCCTTTTTCATGTTCCACACGTCTCTCCCGCCAGTTTTTCACTCTCAATAAAGAGAGCAGAGAAGGATGATCCTCCATCATGCGCCATTCTGGAGTCGGCGTCATGAGAATTTTCCTGAAAAGACCGGCAAGTAGAAATCATACGGCGTATTGCCTGCTGAACCTCGGAAACAACATGATAGATTTCATTCGGACAGCAGGCTTTTCACAACCAGTCGTTGCGATCGAAATTTCTTTTCAAAGCCGTGCACTTTGCCAGCCTCACCTGTTGTCAATCTCACCCGTTGTTATTCAGTCCAACTGTCTATCCAGTCCAACTGTTATCCAGTCCAACTCCATCGCGAGGACCTGCCGTCCCCCTTCCCGTCCGCATTGACTGAGAATGACCAATCGAGTCAAACCAGTCTCTTGCTGAATGGGGCGATAAAATTGACAATCCGTCGCCATGTCCTGCAAAAATGGCAGAAACCGGATCTGGAGGACCGTCCAATGAATGGACAGCAAAGAACTCTCGGGGCGATTGCATCCTGACTCTCTCCCGAAGATATTGCCTGAGTCGGAAGACACTGCCAAGTTCACGCTGCAACATCTTTTGCCTCAACGTGTTCGACCAATCCGACTGGTTGCATGATTCTTGCCAGAATCAATGAAACGCGAGTATTATCCTAACACAACTCGTTTCACCGTCTACAAAGTTTTTTTTGAAGAATCGAAGATTTCTCTAAAAAAACTCAAGAGTTTGCTCTTGCGTTTCATGCTGGCATGCTAACGAAACCACAACTCTGATTGACAGATTTCCAAATCCGGACCGAATCAATCTGGCCTGAATCAGGGTCACCACACCCAGTCCATGTTTCTCGCGATGTCAATGCAAGTCTGCAGCCTTTCAGGGACCGGTCAATTTCAAAAATAAGGAAGAATCGAACCGCAAAGTTCGACAAACGAAATGTTTTGCCTCGGCGGATTCAAATCCGAATGTGACACAAGCATCACTTCTATTCCGGTCAATCATCTGCCGCGGAATGCTACATCGTGTCTGATGCGTATGAATGTTCAGCAATTCCCAGCTTAAGAGAGGAATTCGTCATTGATGGGGTGATCTATTCCGCAAAGTCACCTCTTCAGGTTTAAACATTTTAACGTCTCCTCGTTACGAATCAGCAAATTTCCATTTGACAAGGCTGGCAATGCCCTCACAACTCCTTTAAGTGGCTGACATTTCGAAAGGACTTGAAAACGGTCCGGATCAGGCTTGATCAAGAGAAGTTCACCCGTTGTTTTGACAGCCAGCAACTTGTCATCCGCCAGAAGCAATGTGCCGTATCCAAAGTTCTGCTCCACCCATTTCAAAGGGGAACTGACCGAACGGGAAACGCTGCCTGGTTGATCCGAAGTCCGCACTTTTGAACGCAGTGCTGCCAGTTCTACGCATTTCAGATCGGCGGGCGGCACATCTTCCCGACCGTCCACAAAGTACACGAACCCTTCCCGGTAAATGGGAGTGCAATATTGTGTGGCAATCGGTTCGTCCCCACGAAAGAGCGGGCGAAATCCAAAGAGGTCGAACTCTCCATAGACGGCTCCTAATCCATAACTGGATGTCACCAGTAATCGATCGCCAATGATGAGCGGGCAGGCCCCGTTGACTGTCGGCCCACGCTGACCGAATGGAAATTGAAATAGAATGACTCCCGATTCCGGGTCCAGCAACTGGCAGCGATAACGCGTGATCATCATCACCAGCGTTTTTCCCTCGATTTCAACGGCGACCGGTGCGGAGTAACTGGCAGGTTCGCTGGTCTGTTTCCACAGCGTTTCGCCGGTCTTCAGCGAGAACGCGACAATTCCTGCATCCACCCGGGAGCCACCCACATTCACGATGACATTGTCCTGAACCACAAGTGGAGTGCTTCCCGCACCGAAATATCCTTCAGCAGCTTTGAACTCACGATGTGTATTTCTTTGCCAGCGTCTTTGACCCGTTTGAAAATCGACACACGTGAGTACTCCTTGAGCGCCGAACGAGATGACGGCATCCCCAGCAATCACCGGTACACACAACGGCCCATTCTCCGATCCCACCTGGGGCTCAAAGGTCGTCGGAGAGGTGTCCCGATATAACGTTTGTCCACTGGCCAGGTCGAGTGCTTCCAGGATTTCTTCATCTCGGACGCGGTGGAACAACATGACCTTGTGTCCCACCACGGAAACACCGGCCAATCCGCTTCCCACCTCTCTTTTCCAGACTTCGGGTGGACCGGTCCGTGGCCAGCGGGCCGCCAGTTGCTCCTCCTCAGCAATTCCATTGCGATGCGGACCAAGAATCTGGGGCCAGTCTCCCGCAGGCACTGGACCGGCAATCAGCAGGTCAAGCAGCAGGCAAACCAATGTGGACATCGACAGGCCGCACAGGTCTCCCGCAAGGTGGAGTCGCAATCGTTGCAGCATGGGATACTCCAGAGAACAAATTCGTCCAGACAAACTCCTACGACAACAGCAATTCCAGGTCGTCCGTGGTCAGATCGCCCAGCGGGGTTCCTTCGGATTCGAGAATGGCATCGGCCAGTTCCCGTTTCTGTTTTTGCAGTTCGAGGATCTTTTCTTCCACGGTATTCCGGCAGATCAGGCGATAGGCGAAGACCTGTTTGGTCTGTCCCACGCGGTGAGCCCGGTCGATGGCTTGTGCTTCGACTGCAGGATTCCACCAGGGGTCCAGCAGAAAGACGTATTCTGCTTCCGTCAGATTCAGCCCCAGCCCTCCGGCTTTCAGGGAGATCAGGAACACGGATGTATTGGGATCGTTCTGGAATTGATCGACCACCTGTTTTCGTTTGCGGGTCTGACCATCCAGATACGCGTATTGAATGCCACGCTTGTCCAGATGTTTCTTCACAATTGAGAGCATGCTGGTGAACTGAGAGAAGACGAGAGACTTGTGCCCTTCCTGGATCAGTTCATCCAGTTGCGGAACCAGTACGTCGAGTTTTGCAAATGCATCTTCATCGCTGCCTTTGTCCAGCAAGGCTGGATGGCAGGCGGCCTGACGTAAACGGAGAAGTGCTTCCAGAACGTGCATGCGACTCTTGCCCATGCCCTGTTTTTTCACCATGCCCAGTAACGAATCCCGATAGTATTCACGCATTTCGGAATAGAGCGCTTGCTGGCGTTCGCCCATTTTGCAGTAAATGGTTTCTTCGAATTTGTCCGGTAATTCCTTGGCAACTTGTCCTTTGGTCCGTCGCAGGACGAAGGGACGTACACCCGAAGCGATTGTCCGACGGGCATTTTCGTTGGTGACTTCGGTGGCAAACGTTTTGAAAATGGAACTTCGTCCCAGCATACCGGGGTTCAGAAATTCGAAAATGGACCACAGGTCGCCCAGATGGTTTTCGATGGGAGTTCCGGACAAGGCAATGCGGTGTTGGGCCTTGAGTAGCCGGGAGGCCTTGGCGGCCTGTGATGACGCGTTTTTGATTGTCTGTGCTTCGTCCAGGACAACATAATCAAATTCCTGATTCTTCAGTTCCAGAATGTCACGACGCAGCGTGCCATACGTGGTGAGAATCAGGTCTGTCGTCGGAATCTGCGAAGCCAGTGCGGTCCGTTCCGGACCGGTGTATTCCATATGTGAGAGTTCCGGCGAGAATTTTTGAATTTCCTGCACCCAGTTGAACATCAATGACTTGGGAACGATCACCAGCGAGGGCAAATGTCGTTCGCGGGAATGCCGACGTTCCTGGAACAGGGCCAGCATCTGGACCGTTTTCCCCAGACCCATGTCGTCCGCCAGGCATCCGCCAAAGCCATAATCCTGCAGGAAATGCAACCAGCCCAGCCCTTCACGCTGATAGGGACGCAGTTCACCATGAAAGTTCTGCGGTTCGGCTCGTGGTTCGACGCCATCGAATGAAGCCAGTTTACCTCGCAATTCAAGGTAACGGTCGTCGAATTCCACGAACTCCTGAGTCGACAGCAATGAGTCCACCAGACCGAGTTGAGCGGTCGAAAACCGGAGTCCTTCTTCGTCGGTCGATCCCAGCCCTGCCAGGATGCCGTACTGCTGCAACCATTCTTCGGGCAGGATCCCCAATGAACCGTCGTCGAGACGAATGGTCTGATCACCCCGGGTGAGAGCCGCCAGCAATTCTGGAAAGCTCGCCTTTTTCCCATTAAAGTCCACATCTGCCGACAATTCGAACCAGTCGATTCCGGAACGCACATTGAATTTGACGGCGGCGGGCTGGCGAACTTCTTTCCCATCCGCATGCACTTGCCAGCCATCGGCGATCAACCCGCGCACGGCCCGTCCCAGTTCGCTGGCGGCAATGTCCACATCATGTGCGGACTGGCGGTGATCCACCAGACGGCGGAAGCCCAGATCATCCAGCCGCCCCCAGAAAGCCCCTTCTTTCTGCTGATCTCGCAACAGGCAGCGATTGAGTTCACGCTGAACAACCGCCCATTGCACATTTGAGCCGCGTACGCGTGTGCCGTCGTATTCGAATTCGACATTGGCGTGAATTCGCTCGTGTTTCCAGCCTCGTTTGGAAGGAGATCGGAAAATGAGCCGCGCAACTGGCACGGGACGCACTTCTTCGAGTTGCAGCGATGCGGGCAAGTCCAATTGTGGAAGGCTGGGCATATCCAGCAGCCAGTCCACCAGGTCATGTTCTTCGTTGGGCTTGGCGGTGAGTTTCTGCTCACCCAGCATCATGGGGACCCAATCAAAAGCATTGAAGTCTTCCAGACGCGAGATCTGATGTTTGGCCACGATCAGTCCACCCGGCAGAATCAGGTCGCATTTTTCCAGAGGAAGCTGTTGGTCGCCCCGTCGTACTTGTCCCTGCAAGGCCCAGCTTTCATCCGGTTGCTGCTCCAGGCTGAGTGTCAGTTTCCATGGTTCGGAATCGTCCCAACTGAGTTCGTCGGTATCCTTTTCAGATTCGTCCAGGAACCGCAAACGGCGAGACCCGGCCATCAGTGGGAGAATCAGCAGACAGAGTTCGAACGGCAGGCGGTAGCGAAAGATCGAGGTCTGAAACTCCGCCTGCTGCGCCATCCAACCGGTGCGTTCCGGCGTTCCACCTCCCAGAAATGCGAGAATACGGCGGTCGTCGGAATGTTCGATTTCTTCGAGCCTGCCGGGACGAATTTTGAGAGGCTTGAGCTTCCCCCATTGTCCGTTGCTGCGCCGTTGACGCTGGGACGTCTGAATGACCAGTTGTTGAGACTTACGGCTTTCCTCGATGTCGACTTCGTAGAAAATCTCACGTTCGCGGGACTCTGCACTGGCCCCGGGGCGACTGGCTGCGGGCATCTGATTCCGCAAATCCTGCAGTTTGACTTCCCAGTCGCGCGGCTGTGGCTTGGCGGCGCGGGGCGCGGCTTCCCGAGTTTTGGCGGGAGGCTGAAAGACATCGCCCTCGAAATCCTCTTCATCCCAGGAGCTGAGATCCAGCGGTTCGTAGCGGCTTTCGGAGACGAAGGGGGGCACCTGCCCCGGTTTCGCAGTTCCAGTGAGATATGAGCCGGCATCAACTGCCAGCAAGGTGGCCCACAGGTGCTTGCAGGCAGGGTCGCGGGACTGTCCTTCTCCAACGCAGGAGCAGAACATCCGCAGTTCGCCTTCCAGGCGGCTGAGATGGGTCTGATATTCGGTCCCGTCACGGACGACGGCGTGGAGATCGTCCGCAGTCACACGGGCAATGGAGACACGATCTGCCTGCAGATATGCCTGACCGCGAAAACGAATGTCGCCTCGAAACTTATTCTCAAGCAGTTGTGTCAGAGACACCCCCGGCCTCCCTGCGCTGGATCAATCTCTCCGGCAATCCGTGAATTCATCGCAAATCTTCCAGGAACGGAAAACAAATGCAGTCTCATGGATGGCTGGGAGCTGAAAAGAATGATGATGGTGATGTCCTGGATGGACGAACTCAAATGAACGAACTCAAAATGGACCAGCAATGGCAAATGCGCCCAAATTCGGGCGCAGCGAACCAGACTACCGCATCAGGCCTCTTGTTTTCCAGACTGGTTCTATGGAAATCTTGAGGACTTCATAATTCCCGTTGTTGGCAATCCGTATGGGGAATTGACACAGGGCTTTCGCCTTTTTGATATTGCATGGAGATATTTCGTGGACAGGACAGGCCGCAAACCGGGGAAAGCGTGATCTGGCATGCGGCTCGCAACAGGGGCTTCGCCTTCTCGGACTCGATTCGCCTGGTAAAAAGCGAAAGCCGGGGAATTGGCGACCGGACTCTTTCGATTGATTTTCGATCTGGCTAAAATGCAGCTTTTCCTGAATCCGAAATGTATCATACCAGAAATCGCCGCATCTTGAGGCAATGGAGTTGAGAATGGCCCGCAAGGGAGAGCAGTTCGCAGGGCTGACAGTTGCCGTCATCACTCCGTTTCGTGATGGAAATGTGGATGAGGCGGCATTACGCAAACTCGTGGACTGGCATGCGGAGCAGGGGACGAATTGCATTTGTCCCTGTGGCACCACCGGCGAGAGCCCGACCCTGAGTCATGATGAACACGAACGGGTCATTTCGCTTGTCTGCGAGCAGAATGCCGGCCGCATGAAGGTCATGGCGGGCACCGGCTCGAATTCCACACGGGAAGCCGTGCGACTGACTCAACGGGCCAAAGAAGCGGGGGCCGATGGAGCTCTGATGGTTGGCCCGTACTACAACAAGCCTATGCAACAGGGCTTTTACGAACACTTCAAAGCCGTGGCCGAGGCAGTCGATCTGCCGATCGTGCTGTATAACATTCCTGGCCGCACTGCCAAGAATATCGAAGCGGACACCATTTGCAGATTGGCCGAATTGCCCACGATTGTCGCCGTTAAAGAAGCCACCGGCTCGATGGATCAGGCATCGCAGATCTTAAACGGCAGCCCGTTGACATTGCTGTCCGGAGATGACAGCCTGACATTGCCGCTGTTGGCACTGGGGGGGAGTGGAGTGGTCTCGGTTGTGGGAAATATCGTTCCCCGGGACGTGATCGCGTTAATCAATGCCTGGAAGTCCGGCGATCTTGCCCAGGCGCAGCAAGTTCATCACAAACTGTTTCCACTCTGCCGGGACATGTTGGGGATGGCGACCAACCCGATTCCACTGAAGGCGGCCATGCAACTCCTCAAGCGGGACACCGGCGAAGTCCGTCTGCCATTGACACCGCTGAGCGCCACCGATCTCCCCAGGTTGGAGAAGACTTTGGCGGCATATGGCCTGCTGGGTTGATCGGGCTGGCAGTTTGATGAAATTTGCTGGCTCACGCCGCGATCACCTGCTTCAGTATCGGAACTTCGTTTGTCTTGAATCAAAATACGGACAGAGTGACTTAGATCTGCTATAAAGAAGCAATTGTGAAATTATTCGTGCGTGGAGGGACTTTCGCACATTCGAATCGTTCATTTGATATCCGATCAAATGACAGGTGCTCAAATGATGGATGACAGCTGACTCATGACAAATTTATCGACTTCTGTCCCCAGCCCTGCCGCGGTCGGTTTCGATCAGGCGGCGTTCGACCGCTTTCTGGCCGGTCGTGTGGAACCAGCCTGGCTGAAGACTCGTCGTCGCGAAGCCTTTGCCCAGTTTCAGGAACTGCAGAATGTGGAGCTGGACCGGGAAGAATTCAAACGGCTGGAGTTACGCACATTTCGTCCGGAGAAGTTTCATCTCGCGGATCATCTCCCTGCTGCCGACGAACTTTCCACTTTGATGCAGAACCGCGCCGAGTTTGCCGGAGCTGTCACGCATCTGGACGGATTCTGCCTGTCTGCAACATTGGGCGAACAACTGCGGGCCAAGGGGGTTTTGTTCGGCAATCTGTCGGAATTGCTCGTTCAGCATCGAGAGATGATTGAACCGTGGTTTCTGAAGAGAGCGGTTTCACCCGATCAAGATCGGTTTGCAGCCTGGCACGCCGCATTCTGGACCGGGGGAACGCTGCTGTATGTCCCTCGCAATGTCGAAATTGAAACTCCGCTATATAGCCTGATCGGATTGCAGGAAAACCTTGCAACTGATCTGAGCCATACGTTAGTGATTCTGGAAGATGGAGCTTCTGCCACCTTGTTGGAAGAAACGGTCTCTGCCCGCCCGGAAACCGATGGTCTGCATGTGGGGGCGGTGGAACTGATTGTGGGGGCCGGGGCTCGTCTGGCCTATGTTCAGTTACAAAACTGGAATGGCAAGGTGCGGCACTTCGCACATCAGTCCGGCCGGGTAGGGCGGGATGCCATGTTGCAGTGGACAGTGGCAGCCCTGGGGAGCCGCCTGGCGCATATTCGACAGGATGTGCATCTGGATGGACAAGGGGCGGCAGCACAGGTCAACGGCGTCACCTTTGCCACCGAGAAACAACAACTCTCTTACTATACACAGCAGACGCATCATGCACCGGATACTCAATCCGATCTCTTGTATAAGGAAGTCTGTCGCGATCACTCGCATGTGGTCTGGCGGGGAATGATCAAGGTAGACCCCATTGCCCAGAAGACCGACAGCTACCAGCGAAACGATGCCCTGATGCTGAGTTCCGATGCTCGGACGGATGCCATTCCTGGACTGGAGATTGAAGCAGACGACGTACGCTGCACACATGGCGCGACTGCCGGGCAAGTGGATGAAGAGCAGATTTTCTATGCCATGTGCCGGGGCCTCTCCCATTACGAAGCCATGCATATGATCGTCGAAGGCTTTTTCGCAGGAGTCTACGACCGCATTCCCGTTGAACTGGTCCGGGAAACGTTGAGCCAGGCAGTGGAACGCAAGCTGGGAATTGGCCTGTAATTGGTCGTTCCATCCTGTTTTGACGGATTTTCCCTGGCGAATTCTCTCTGGTGGAATTTCTCTGGCGGATTGTCGCGCATGGCCCGCAGGGTGACCGTACCCGAAAGGGTTCTGACCGCTCAGCGTCGAAACTGGTTTCGATATTGCTGAATGATTGAGAAGTTACTGAAGGCCAGCATGGCAAAGAGAAAGCCGGGATAGGTTTCTTGCTGCCGAAAAAACCAGGCCGCGGCCAGCCCTCCCACGAGCACTCCCACCCAGGCTGCATACAACAGCCCCTTGAAGGGAGAAATCGCCATGCAGATTTCCTGACAGACTCGTCCGCCATCCAGCGGCAGTACCGGCAGCAGGTTGACCAATCCCCAGATCAGGTTGATAAACAACATCTGAATGACGATGAAGCTGACCAGTTGTTGAAAGTTTGGGGGCAGGTCGAAATAGAAGCGTGGGAGGACAAACTGGTAGAAAAGTTCAGTCAGTCCCCAGAGAAGAAATCCAGCTCCGGGGCCCGCCAGAGAAATCAGAATCGATCTCGCGCGGCTGTGATTTCGATGCGGCTGATAAAACGCCAGGCCACCGAAATGGTAAAGCAGGATACTGGGTGAATATCCAAACCAGCGTGCCACCAATGCATGTCCCAGCTCATGAATGAGAATCGAAATCAGCAGGACCAGCAACCAGGCCAGGAGAAAAGGAAGCCCGGCTTTCAGTGCGGAGAAGCCAAGAATCGCCCCCGCAACCCAAAACCAGATGGAGATACGGACAGGAATCCTCAACAGAGAAAACTGAAGGTCATAAGGAGTTTCCTGAACCGTGCCGAACATAGAACTCACATTGAAGAGGAAAAAGAGAGTCGGGTGCTTCGTCTATTCTAAAATTTGGGGTCGATCTTCACGCAAAATTCGACAACGAAGGACGTTTCACGATCACGTCCCCTAAATCCAAGCCCTGGCAGGGCGCTAGAGCGTATTTGTAAATCTCGTCGCAGACTTGCCTCGCGGCATTCAGTCTTTCATCAAGTGAACCCCTTTCGACGCGGGCACATCCTAGACCAAACTGGTCTAGCAGATGCCAAAAACCGTGTATCGGGATGGGAACCATATGCCGGGAACCGGATCTCGGGAAGACCGATCTTCATCCTGCAAACAATCGAAGTTCTCATCGAGCGCAATGCCAATTCATGTTCAACAAAAACAGGAAACCGGTCCCCTTCAGTTCACCAGGCCTGGATGACTTCTCAAACGAGTCTTGCTGACTTTGGTACAGCAACTGCAACTCTCCATCATCTCCAGTCGTTGCGGTCACGAAGATCGACAAGGACTGCATGACTTTCCCCCGGAAGGTTATGAGAATCAAGAGAAAGGCCGGTTTGATCTGGTCGCTCTTGAGAAACGGGTCATCGTGTCGAAGCTGCTGAATTGTAGTTTTGACAATTTATCGATGTAACATCTTCAAAAAGGCAGGAAGCCGCCCCATGCTACTCAAGAATTTTCTGATCCCATTGTCTGATCCAGAGCGTTTTTGTAGATGTTGTCGCGAACTTGCCTCGCAGCTTTCCGTTCTTCGTCAAGTGAAGCCCTTTCGGCACGGGCACCTGAGAGACCAGACTGGTCGAGTGCCCTGTCAGGGCCTGGATTTGGGGGACGTGATTGCGAAACATCCTCCGTTGTCAGACTTTGCGTTAAGGCTTTCTCTAAATTTTAGAGCAGACGCAGCACTCGGCATGTCTGGCCAGGTTTCTCCCGCCATTGCATTCGTTGTGTGAGCTTTCCGGCTGGATTTTGCTTCCCTTGTGAAGCGGCTCTTTGTTCCCGATGTTCACGTCTTACGGAACATGTTGAGACCTTCGAACTCCGTGCCCAATCTCTAAAAACTTATCTGAATCAATAGTTTTGAATCGACAGTGCTGTTCCATCCGGGGACAGGACCTCCGTCCGGAGAATCTTATGCGTTTTGCGATCGTATTGACTGCGGCTGCGTGTGTGTTGAATGCAGCCTGTTCCTTTGCTGCTGAATCTCGTGGTCAGGTGTATGACTTTGGAGCCACCTGGTGTGGACCTTGTCAGCAAGTTGCCCCTGTTGTGGAGAAGCTGCAACGGGAAGGATTGCCAATTCAGAAAATCGATATCGACAAACAACGGGATCTGGCAGATCGTTTTAATGTTCAGCAAATCCCGACATTTGTGCTGGTGGTGGATGGAAAAGAAGTGGACCGCGTGACGGGCCGTTTGACGGAATCGGACTTAAGGCGGATGGTGGCACGGATTCCTCAACCTGCCCCACAGGCAGCAACCCGTCAGTCCGCTCCAGCCACGCGGCGGCAGGCAGGTGGCCCCATGTCGATTCCCGTGGAACTGGGTGAAACGGCTCCGATCAGTCGACCCGCTCCGCTAAAACCAGATCAAGAGGCCCCGCGCGTCGCGGATCAGGAGCGCAAAAGGGGGCTGCGAGATCTACTTTCACTGGGACGTAAACCGGAAAACACCGCTCCGCCAGTCGTTCGCGGCAACGATTCCAGCTTGGCGGACTCCGCTTCGTCCGCAAATACGGCATTGATTTCTCATGATCCCATGGAATCCAGCGTGCGTATTCGCGTGATTACAAATGACCGGAGCGATCTAGGATCGGGGACAATTATCTCCAGCAGCGCCGGGATGACACGCATTCTGACTTGCGCTCACATTTTTAAAGAGTTTACGGATGACTCTCGTATTGAAGTCGACGTATTCGAACGGGGCTCCATCACCCCATATACTGGCGGTCTGATCAAGTTTGATCCAGTTTCCGATCTCGGCCTGATTTCGATTCCGACCACCAATGTGATCCCGCAAGTAAAAGTGGCCGGGACAAACTCCATTCCACATGTGGGAGAAATGGTGGCCGCCATCGGTTGCAGCGGTGGGGATGAGCCAACACGGCAGCAGTCCACTGTGACAGATATCGATAAATATGAAGGGCCCCATAATCTGCTGTGTACCGGAGTTCCCGTGCGTGGCCGATCCGGTGGGGGCCTGTTCAATCAGGCCGGGGAAATTATCGGTGTCTGTAGTGCGGCCGATGAACGTGAACAACGTGGCTTCTATTCCGGGTTGCTGGCGATTCACAGGTTGCTGGACGAGGAAAAATTGACGTCCCTGTATGCTCCTGCCGTTCCTCCGGCTGGCACGGAATCGGCACCCGCGGCGCCAGCTTCTGTTCCTGAACGGAAAATGGCGGCCGCAGATCGGAGTTTCCCTGAAGAATTGTCCCATGAGTCTCCCGCTTCCGCGACTTCAGCCGTCGAACACGCAAACAGCGGCCCTGTGGATGTGCAGGCCGGTGATGCGGAGGTGGTCGTGATTATCCGCGACCGTTCCAATCCGGCGGCAGCAAACCGAGTCGTCATTCTGCACGAAGCCAGCCCGAAGTTCCTGTCTTACTTGTCCGGTGAACTTTCCGAAGGAGAGCTGAAAATGGATCTGTTGGGAGAGATCAGCAATAGCCTGAGCATGCCGGACGTTTCCCGGGCTGTCACCTATCAACCGTTACCCGCAGCCTTGACGGCCGATGGCGTGCCCGGCAATTTGCAGCCGACAACACTTTCCAAATCGGTCGCGCCTCAGAAATATGTGCGATCGGCTTCATCTCGAAAATGATCATCCCCCGGAGGGCTCGACAAGAACTCACCGTCCTCGACAAAATCGGGCATAGACATCCCGGGCCAGAGACAGCTGTGAAATTTCGATCCACTCGTCAACGGTGTGGGCCTGGGAAATCGAGCCAGGACCAAAGATGAGCGATGGAATCTGCTGCCGGGCATATCGACCGGCATTCGTGCCGTAGAGTGCCCCCTGTTTTTGTTTTGGTCCGGTAACATGAGCAATGTGCTGCAGTAATTCATCGGCCCAAAATGAATTATGAGTGTCAGACAAAGCTTCCATCGCGACCCAGGGGGGAGCCATCTCGAAATCCACATCCAGCCGGGATCGCAAATATGTTTCGATCTCCTGCATGGCGCTGGATGGTGTTTCTCCCGGGACGAGTCGACGATCAATTTCAATTTCACATTGATCGGGCACGATATTGACGCTGATCCCTCCGGAAATGCGACCTACGCTAAGGGCCGCGCCTCCACACAATGGATGATGAGGAACGTTCTTTGCCAGCATTCGGGCATAGTCTTCCAGGCAATCAAGGATCCGGGCCATTTTATAAATGGCGTTCACACCGTTCTCGGGTTGTGAACTGTGACAGGCACGGCCTGCGGTGCAGATTTTCCAGCGGACCACTCCTCGATGTGCCACGATCACATTCAAATCCGTGGGCTCGGCGACCAGGCACAGGTCCGGGACTGGAAGCCCCAGATCCGACCGGCTCCCCTGTTCCCAGATGTCGGCCAGACACTGAGCGCCGGTGGCGGTATATTCTTCGTCCACCGTACAGGCCATCAGGACATTGGCAGATCCCGCGGGCCGTTCTTCCGCGAGTTGGGCGAAGGCCGAGAGCATCGCGGCCATGCCTCCTTTGACATCACAGGCCCCTCGACCATAAAGACGCCCATTTCTGATGACCGGCTGGAAGGGGGGAATGATCATTCCTTCGACCGGGACCGTGTCCTGATGTGCATCCAGCAATACAGTCCGTGTGGCCCCCGGGATCATCAGCTGCGCGATGACATTGTGTCGACCAGGGTGAACTTCCTGAAAGAGACAAGGGACATCCAGCGACTCAAAAAAATCACCCAGCCAGGCAGTCATCCGGCTCTCATGATATTCGGGTCCGGCAAGATCGTGGCTGTTGGGATTCACGCTGGGCAGCGCGATGAGACTGCATAGGATCTCCACCGGATCATAGCGCGATGGTTCGGATGCAACAGGCAGTTGAGCAAGATCTTGTAATTCCGTCGACATGCTGGCCTTTATTGACAAAATGTGAATTGCAATGCTGCAATGCGGCACATCCTCAGGACTGTACCGGTCGGAAATGTGATCCGTGATCTGTGGAAGATCACCTGTGAACGTCTTGAACGTGAGAAATCAGGCCAAAATCTCTTTATGAACGATGCCATGCACATCGGTCAGGCGGAAATCCCGTCCGGCATGCCGATAGGTCAGACGTTCGTGATCCAGCCCCAGTAGATACAGCAGTGTGGCATGCAGGTCATGAATGTGCATTTTGTTTTCAGCGGCGTAGTAGCCGTAGTCATCAGTGGCACCATATTGGAATCCGGGTCTCACTCCCCCCCCTGCCATCCACATGGTGAATCCAGTTGGGTTGTGATCGC
>Ga0182745_1000996_pt1 | contig 28439 bp, 23 predicted proteins | sample eDN3rd30CKraftBY_FD_128523 | JGI IMG/M metagenome (GOLD analysis project Ga0182745, IMG submission 128523) | Enriched backyard soil microbial communities from Emeryville, California, USA - eDNA 3rd pass 30_C Kraft BY (version 2) (version 2) | ecosystem: Environmental > Terrestrial > Soil >... | reverse complement strand
ACCCCTAACTCGAATTCCCCTGTCTCACGTCCTGGCCCCCGCTGACGGTGCGCATGCACCATGGCGGGGGAAGGGGGAAAACCAAGGTTCAAACCAAGTCGGCGGGATAAATCAACAAGCCGGCAAGCGAGTGAATCTCCCAACACTAGCCCGAAGCGCAAGCGAGTGAATTAGATTATTTGCTGCCCTATACAATATGGCGAATCAAACATTCATGTATTACAAAGACATTCACTCGCTTGCGCTTCGGGCTTGTAAAATGCCGAAGACATTCACTCGCTTGCGCTTCGGGCTTGTAAAAAGCCGAAGACATTCACTCGCTTGCGCTTCGGGCTTGTAAAAAACCGAAGAGATTCACGCGATTGGAATTCGGGCAGGCAAGGGGCGAGTGGTACTCGCCCGTGCTCTCAAACGGCCAGAATTCCCTCATTTCAAGCCAGCGACACGCTTCATTAGATCCTGGTTGAGTTCATGCGTTTTGACCAGACGATCATAACTTGCGCGGGTCTTCGTGAGTACGAGGGCATAAGGCCGACTTGACCGGTCAAGATCCTCCTTCACATCGACTCCAAGATTACGCATGCTCAAGCTAACATGCTGTCTCGATTGTTCATTCGCCTTGATCGAGATGGTCTCGGCCTCGGGGTCGTCGAGAAAAGCGCGAACTTGACGACAATACTGGCAACTACATGTAAACTTGGATGGGTAAGAACGCACCCAATCAACGGGAGGCACCGGTTTTCTAGCCACTTCAGCCTTGAGGTGATCGTGGGTCGAGGCCAGCCAGTCCCGCAGCGGAGGCGAGACCGACCCATCCCGTTCATTGGACCAGGGGATCAATGATTCCAGGACCGGAACCTGGCAGTCCGCGAGCGGGAAATCCTTCGGGTTTTGCTGGAGGAACCGAGTCACCTGACTTTGCCCATCCTTATCACCGACAGCCACGAGCGATTTGAGTAGGAGGCTCAGTGTGGCCTGATCGGGAGTCGATCTGGCTCCGAATCGACGACGTAACCCTCCCGTCTCGGATGGATCACTTGGCTGGCATAAGTCCTGGATCGTTGTTGTAAGGAGTTTCCGGGTCAGAAGCTCTCTGGCCGAATCGGAGCCTGCCTCGCTCGCGAGCACAAACAGCCACGCGGCATCGCGAGGGAGCAAGAGGTGGGCCGAGCGGTTGGCTTCCTCTTCCCTCACGCCGCCTCGGACGAGTTGAGCCAACTCCGCGGAAAACGCATCCCACCCGAATTCAAGGCAGGCTTGCTTGATCAATGAGCTGAGATCCAGCCACTGGTCACGCATGGCCACCTGAGACAGGAACGCGGCGATGGTGTCCCGGTCGCGCAGCTTCAGCAACTGCTCGGTGAACTTGATGTGCGCGCCAGGCGTTTCCTGGGCACGGTCCCCTGCCCAGTAGTGATTCGAGGGCCACTCGGCGATGATGCCGCGAGCAAGCTGAATTGTGTCGCTCCGGGCTTCCTCCCGACGCCCCTTGGCCACCCTGGGAAGTGCCGAGATCATCTTGGAGAACAAGGGAAAGCTGGCCTCTTGTCCTGCCTTGGCGAGAAACCAGTACCTGCGTTCCCGGCTCCAAACCACCAACGCCGAGCGGTGATACCAACGATCGAGCGTATTCCCTTCGTTGCCCGTGAAGCCCTCGTACTCCTCAGTGGTTGGCTGCCATTGGTCGATAGGTTGCCAGGAGAGAATCGACGTGGTCTGCAAGGGGATGGTTCCCCAGGGTTGGACCTCACCTTCGAGGTTCACCCATTCCGCCCCGTCCAGTGTATCCTCATAAGTCTCGCCAATTTCGATCTTCCGAGACTTTGAGGAATTGCCGCGAGATCGATAGCCCCATCCATAGTCGCCATCATCAGCAAACTGCACGAGATGGCGTTCGACCTGGGCGAGATGCACCTCGCATCCCACTTTCTGCGCGGCGGGCACGACGAGCTCCGCGAGTTGGCGATCTCCTCCCTTGAGCAAATCCAGCGATAAGCCCTTCTGGGTATAATGGTGATCGAACGCAAAGACCAGAGGACGACGTGGGTCCTTCGCGACCCACGTCGCAATCGACTCCGCCACGCGATCCACATCGGCACTCTGACCAGGGGTCGCCCCTTTTGCGGTTCTCTCTGCTTGCGGCGTCATCACCAGGTTGTAAGTCAAGCAAAGCCGATGTCCGCTGGTCACCTGCTCGACTTCGTGTTCGCAGTCCGCGTAGAACGCGGCATAGGATGGAGCCTTTGCCCGAAGATGATTCGCCGCGCGGAAGGAGTACGAGGTCTCGAAGGCACCATGACGGACGGTTAGCCCACCCCCTCCAAATTCACCAGGGAGCACCACAACCAGGCTCGCGATCATGCCATCCGCCTTCTCGCTATCGCGATGCGGCAGAAAGAACCCGCCCGACTTGTACAGCAAGAGCTTGTATAACCTGGCCTCGAGCCGGTCCGTGGGAAGGCCAAGCTTCTGCGCCACCTCCTCCACCAATTGCTCGATCGCTCGGTTCCATTCCACTCCTTTCAACTGGAAATGCTTTGGATCGAGCTCATACGTGTTTCGAACCCCAGGGTCCACCAGCGTTTCGGTTCCCTTGCCATAGGGCGCGAGTTGGCACCGCGCGAGGAGTTTCTTCGCGGCGGTTGGCTTGAGCGGTAGCTTGATCGGACCAACGCCCTCGACCTCCAGGCCCGGCGAAAGATCGCCCGGCAGATCACCACCGACGCAATAGTTCGTCGCACGCGACGCGTGGTTGATGATCGCCACAAGCTGTTGGCTAGGGCTGGAAACATCCTGCTGACGTTTTCGGGGTCTCGCCACGGTTCGTTCCTCGCGCCAAAAGATCTCGTCCCTTCCTAGACTCGCCATCCTTGCCCAGACGGCAAGCGAATTCTTCCTCGAATATCACAGCACCCGGCAAAAAAGAATGGCGTCTCGTCTCCTTTCTCCGAAAAGAGGAAGTATCACAAATTCATCATGTTTTAAAAATGCTCTAGTTTTGAAAACCATCCGGACTTATAGGATCGTGGCCTCTTGCCGAAGCGATACCCAAAGATTATCGTGCCATCAACGCCTGGTTTCGGTTATCAACCAAACTCAAATACGATGGCGTTTACCAGCACAACTTCACGGTCATTCGTATATCAAAACAAATCGCTAATCACTGGTCTCTTGAATCAACGGCACGGAGGCTTACGCATGAAGATGAAACGGTCCTGGTTCCGGATCAAACTGCGAACCTTGATTCTACTCGTCGCGGTGATAGGCCTTCCGATCGGGCTGACTCTGAATCGCAGGAGCCGGTTCCAACGGCTCGCGGACTATCATCAGAAATACGCTAGCGAACTTGATATAAATTATGATCACAAATCAGATACTCTCTATTTTATTGGCTTCAAAGTTCCACCCATTCAAAGGCTTTCAAAAAATCGGTCCATCTGGCACATGCAGATGTTTCAAAAATATCAAAAGGCAGCCGTACGTCCCTGGATGCCTGTGGAGGCGGGCCCGTCACCGCCTGCCTGAATTCGGAACGCGGCGGAGGCAAAAGGACACCTCGCCGGCCCTGTCAGAACGGAATCGGGCTTCGCCGTGGACGACCGTGTCGGAAGTGGCTTGAGTCAAGACACCCGCTCGATCTGTCGGAGGGAAGTGATTCTGCCCAGGACTGGCGGGGTCAGTCGTCCTCGGGCTCTTCGGAATCTTCGTCCGGATTTTCGTCGCTTTCCTCTTCGTCCTCATCGAGATCGAGACTGGACGACGAGTCCTGTTTGTCCTGGTTGAAACGCTGGTTGAGCTCCTGCGTTAGTGAGAGGAACTCTTCGACGTTCATGGCCTCGGCGCGGACGAGGCCGGTCAGGCCGAGCTGTTCGAGCATCGTGTCAACTTCGGGCTTCGTCCAGCGATCGCGCCAGAGGCTGTAGAGGACGCGCCTGAGGTTCTTGCGCCGGTGGAGGAAAACCTGGCGCACCACCTGATGAAACCAGGCGACATCTCCAACCAGGGCTCGTTTTTCCGGATTCGGGCGAATGGAGACCACGGCCGAGTCCACGTTGGGCCTGGGCCAGAAGACGGTTGGGGGCAAGGTTCGCACGATCGAGACATCGGCCAGGGCCTGGGCCAGTACGGAGAGGGCGCCGTATTCTTCTTCCTCGGGCTGCGCGCAGATGCGCTGGGCGAGCTCGAGCTGGATGGTGGCCACCATGAGCATTGGGGTCAGTTCGGGGTGAACCAGCAGGTTGCTCAGGATCGGGGTCGCCACGTTATAAGGAAGGTTCGCCACGAGCTTGAGTTTTTTCTCGGGCGAGACGGCCAGCCCCGCGCGCAGGTTATCCAGCACCTCGGGCTGAATTTTATGTTTTCCAGCCAGGGCGTCCATGTTCAGGACCCGGACGTTGAGCCGCCCCTCGGCGGCCTCGGTCGTGAGCCGGGCCATGGCGGGGTCGATCTCGACCGCGACCACCGCCGCTCCGCGCTCGGCCATGAGGACGGTCAAAGCCCCCGCGCCTGGTCCCACCTCCAGCACCACGTCGTCCGGCCCCACCTCGGCGGCGTTTGCAATCAACTCATGCAGATTAAGGTCGATCAGAAAATTTTGACCAAACCGATGTTGCGGAGCAACTCCTCGCCGCGCGAACAGGTTACGGAGATACGACTGGGTCTGACGTCGGGGAGGCATGCGGCGGCTCGTTCTGAGAATGACTGGAGGAACGCGAAGTGTTGGGGCGAAGTCGGACGCTGACGCTGGTTCGGATGAAATCGAAGCGAAAGAGTGCAATGGAAACCCGCGCGAGGAGGACCGACCCTTTGGGGTTAGGTTCGTTTACTGGACGTGTTCGATCCGCCGTGGCGGAAAGCAAGTCCCGCGGGCCCTATCAACTCAACCGGCTTGGAAACGTTGGCGAAGGACGGTCCGGCGGATTTTTCCACCTCACAATATCATCACATTTGAGACTTCATACGATTTAACCAGTAAAAATAGCCGATCGTGGCGAACACGCCCGGCGCGATTCGGCGTCAATTGTGTTTTGCGGTTGTTCCTGGCGACAATCGGGCTTAAGCTTGGATTATAAAGGAGTGCGCGCGATTGGACCTCCCCTTTTTTTGATTCAACACCTGAACCCAACCAGCCTCTCTTCTGGATTCCGCGTGGAAGGCCGGGGCGACAGGTCGATGATTTGATGAAGAGGTCGCCACGTTCCGCTCGACTCGTCTCAGTTCGGTTCGGCCCCGCACCAAACCGACAAACGGCCGAGTCGGCCGGTCGATCGGTCAGTCTGCACGTACAGATTCAACCTAAGTTGGGTCGGACGGCCCTGGATCGCACCAGGAAACGTGACCTTCAGGGGAACCGTTGATGCCAAACGAAAGTGGGACGCCGACGGGATCGAACTGGGACAGCGAGCGAATGACGGTGGGACGTCACTTCGTTCGCGACCTTGAAGGGCTTTGGGGGGGTATCCTTAAGCTGGCCGCAGTGGTAGAGGACGCACTCAACCAGAGCATCCGCGCTCTCTGCGACGGGCGCACCGACCTGGCGGCCCTGGTCCGTGGCGAGGAACGCGACGTCGACCAACGCGAAGTGCAACTCGAGCGCGACTGCCTGAAGGTCCTGGCCCTGCATCAACCCGTCGCCTCCGACCTCCGCCGTGTCGCCTCGGTGCTCAAGGTCAACGGAGAGCTTGAACGGATCAGCAACCTCGCACGTAATATCGCCAAACGCGTCAAGAAGCTGGCGACCGACCCTCAGGCTTTTCCGATTCCGCAAGAACTGGAATCGATGGCCATGGAGACCCTCTCCCAGCTTCGAGACAGCCTCGACGCCTTGACTAAGTCCGACGCCGACCTGGCCCGCAAGGTGATCGCCGGCGACCGAGCCATTGACCGGCACTACCGTCTCGTGCAGAAAGCCCTCAAAGAAGAGATCCGCCGCGACCCCGACCGACTCAGCACCTGGCTCCGCCTGATTAACACCGCCCGCAACCTCGAGCGCATCGCCGACCACGCCACGAACATCGCCGAGGCGGTCGTCTACCTGAAAGAAGGAGACATCATCCGGCACGTCGCCAGCGAGAAGGACAAGTCCAAGAACAAATAGCCAACCTCGCCGAGCGAGATCCGCTCCTTCCACGGAGATTGGCTCGAAACCCTCTGAAAGGGGAGACGAGCCCAAACGAGTATCAGGTTGACTCGGCGGACCTTGGCGATGCACTCGCCGTGGTCGCGTGGCGTGCCGGACGGACTTGCGAACCCAAGCGAGATCGTTAAAAGCAAGAGGAAGGACCCGGCGAACCCGATGGAAGGCAACGTGGTCACAGCCTCGAAATGGCTGGGGGGCTCCCTGGTTCTCTCCAGCCTAATCCTAGTCATCGGCCCGCGCTGGGTTCCCTCGCCAGGCAACCAGGCCATGACCATGACCAGCCCGGCCGTAGCCCCTCACCCGCCCCTCTCGGCTCAAGACCCATTCGATCACGGAAAGACCAACGACGACTTGCAAGAGCTGACCCGCATCTTTCGGCAGAACCAGGGATCTCCTTCTCCTTCCACCTTATCTTCGCCCAATCGCCGCGGCCTGTTCCAGGATCTGTCCCCCGACGCCAGTCGTTCAGATTCCCTCGGCAACTCGGATCCTTCCTCGGACTCGAGCCGATCTCAGCCTGACTAGCGGGCAACCCGCATGGATCCGCGGGGAGATTCGGGGCGAAGCTCACCTTTTTCTGAGAGCGTGGGCATCTCGCCCACTTTTCGGTCTTTCCCATTGCGGGAGGGACACCCGCGCTCCCTGGGACGGGCGAGCGGTTGCTGATAGCCGCGGGCCGTTCGCATCGCTTTTTTCCCTGGGAGCGCGGGCGTCCCGCCCGCATTTCGGGGCATCGGCATGGAGTAAGGTATTCACGGTTGCGAGAAAGGGATCCGTGTTGATCGTTGCTCGGAACCCTTCGGCCTTATCGTGGAAATGCGGGCGGGACGCCCGCGCTCCCAGGGAAAGAACACCGCGTTCGACCCAGGCCGAGGCCAATCTCAAAGAACGGCCCCGTTTCACCTCGATCCTGCCCTTAGCTTGGCGCACCCACTCAATCAATCACTCGCCGAGTCCGCGCCTCCCAGCCCGTCCAGCGACGAATCGCGGTCAAGCTGCCGGCCAATCAACTGCAAGGGGACCAACTCGGTGATCAGGAACCGGAAAGTTCCGAACCGCTGAAGGATCTGAGGGCCGTAGGTGCAGAGGACCCAGCGCCAGTACGGGGCCAGATCCACCTGGCGCCCTCCGGAAATCTCGGCGCCCCGGGCGACGAAGTCTTTCAGCAAGGTCTTCATCACCTGGGTTTCCTCGGGTTCGAGCGGATCGATCCGCTCGAGGAACTGGCCATAGAATTTGCCCCAGTCGTTGTCGAGCAGGTCCCAATCGGCCAACCGCTCAGGAGGAACAGGATCGGGGGAACGCTCCTGTTCGGGCACCGCGTACTGGGCGGCGACCACCAGGGGGTTACGCAACCCAAGGCCTCCGGCGGTGATCGGCCAGTAGAGCCAGGCTTCGGCGATCGGCACCTCCCCCTCGAGGTCGGCTTGAAACCTCCTACTGATCTCGCCTCGCAGTTCCGCCGCGATTCCACGTCCAGGGCCGAAGAACTCGTGGTGATAGCGCAGAACCGCCCGACTCGCCGACTCGCGATGCGAATCCCCAACGCGCCCGCCCAACACCACCGCGTTCAAGAGGTATTTGAGGTTCGCGTTGTAAATCTGCACCTTCGACAGAACCGATGGGGCCGCTTCCACCTGGGACTGGCTCTGGTTCAGGTGCGCCTCGAAGGTCTCCCGATGAACCTGCCATCGGCCGAGTTCGTCCAGCTCGAGCATCCCCCACCTGGGAAGCCCGGTCGGCAAAGAGGTGGGCCGCTCGCCTCCAAGAACCAACGATCCCGACTTCTCGCCATTGATCTCAAGCCCGCACGCCGAGCAGAACGTTCCAACAGCTTCCCAGGCCTTGACCACGGCCTCGGGATCCGCGGCGAGGATGCAAAGATCATCCACGATCCGGACGATCCGCACGGAGGCCTGCCGCTGTACGTGCTGCTCCAGGAGCCGCATGAGAAGCTCGGCCAGCATCCCAGAGAGGGCGTGTCCCATCGGCACCCCTCGGCGCATCCGCGACGGAGCCTCGTCTCCCGCCTCCAAACGCAACGGTGGCGACAGGTAGCGCGCGAAGATGGCGAGATGAGCCGCGGGCACCCCGAACCAGCGCAAGATGCCCAACGCCACGTCGTGGGGGATGCTCGGATAATAATCCTTCAAGTCGAGTTTCAAGAGATAGAGCGGTTGATCCGGGTAGGCCCCCCGCGCCAACTGCATTTCCGCGTGAACGAGCAGAACCGCCTGGTTGGTTTCGCCATAGTCCCCTTCATAATCGCCCCCGCCCGCTCCATACAGGCTACGCAGCTCGATTTGGCGCTGCGCCCTTCGGTTAACCACCGAGCCGCTCTCCGGTGCCACCGCCGAGCGACCTGGCTCCCCTGCCCCACGCCAAGGGTCGACCTCTTCGGTCGAGCCCAGCCCCACCATCTGCTCGGCGGTGCGCAACATCCGCCGCTCGTTGGTGAGAATGACCTCGGGAGCGCCCAGGTCGAGGAGTTTCTGGAGCCGAGCCCGGCGCTGGGCGATCAGCAAGGACCGGTCCCCCACGAGTCGATTGAAGATCCCCACCCACCGGTCGCCGAGGATTTCCAGCAGGCAGGCGGTCGGCAGGTCCTCGTCGAGGTAGAGCCGCCACTTGTTCCGAGTCCAGGTTCCCCTCGTCTCCAAGCCCTCCTCGGGCCAATCCCACGAAGGGAGGTCGGCGAACAAGATCGTCAAGGCGTCGGCCAGTTCCTTGCGCAGTTCGAGGTCTCTGGCGAACCGCCTCGCCTCCCCTCGGAGCTGTGCGGGCCGGTAGATATCATCAGCGAGCCGCTTGAGCACGAACTCCAACTCGGTGGACCTGACGTGCTTGGCCACCTCCTCTCGACACTCCTCCTCCAATCGGGCCGCCAGTTCGAGCAGGTCGGCACCGAGCCCCTTGAACAGAGGGGCCAGCACCGCGTCTTGATCGTGGGATGGTGGCTCAGATAGGGACCCTCTGATCAGACGATCACGGGCGATTCGCGCCTCTTCCTCCCGCGGATCGCCCGTTGTCTCGCCTCGCGCCCAATCCTCCAGGAGCGCCCCGAACAGGTAGACAACTTCCGAGCGGGACCGACCCGCGGCCAGTTCCCCTTCCAGCCGATCCAGCCAGAGCGCGAGTACCTCCGGCGAGGCCGTCCCCGATTCGGCCTCGTGGAGGAGCACCTCGAGATTCACCATGTCCGGGTGCAGGGCCTGACCCGCGAAGGTCAGCCCGCGCAGGCCTTCATAGAGCTTACGCAGGCGCTCCCCCGCCCCTTCGGCCTCCGCGACTTCCAACCGCAGCCCTTCATAAGCGTCGCGGAGTTTGGCCCGCTGCCGGCGCAGTTCGCTGAGCTTCATCCGCGTGATGAATTGCGTCGTGGAAAAACTCATCGGCTCCCCGCTCCTTCCGTCCCCCCGGTCCCTTCAACGGGCAACGTCGCCCTCGCCGACATGGGCCAGGAACCTTCCGCTCATTCGGCTGACAACAACCGAGCGATTCCGCCGCGATCGATCCGCGGCGGTATTATCAATCGCCGGTAAGGGCGTCACAAGGGAGCGACCCCGCACCGTCCCGCTTTGAAATGAGGCCACGAACTCCTCACAAGAGCAGAGGCTTCGCGCCAATCTCCACCGCGCTCCGAGCCGGAAGCGTCACAGGCCGCCGAAGGTTGAGTACAAGGGTTAACAAGGCAAGATCAACCAAAAGCCTCGGGTAGGTCCACGCGCTGGCGTTTCAGACCAGCGAGGAAGTCAGAGGCGAGCGGAAATACGACGGTTCACCAACGCGTCGTGGAACCTGGCGTGGGCTCTCGTTAATGCATGGATCAGAGAATTCCAGGCCCTATCCCGGTTTGGACTGATCAAGGCGGAATCCTTTGATCAAATGCAAGGATGTCTCTTTTTTTGACACGGAGTTTGCCGCGATGTCCTCCCTGGCCGGAACGATCGTGAGAGTTGCTCGCAGTAAAGTTGGCAAACAAGATTGGATGTACGTCAAAGAAAAAGACAACTTCGCCAAGAATACCAACAAGTGCAACCTGTTCGTCTATGACGTCCTGGTGGAGGCTGGTGTGAAGCCACCGCCGACGGTCCCGAGGTACATTCTGCTCACACGCCCGCCGACGGCCGGTGAATGGGCTGATCCGGGCGTTAAGATCGAAGGGTGGACGGTGGTAAGCACCCCCGCCCCAGGGGATGTCGTGGCCGAGGCCCACAACTACAGCGATGCGACCGGGCATGTCGGCATCGTCGTGAACACGGCGCAAACCGTATCGGCCAGTTCCCTGGTGGGAGGGGTGATCGTGGAGAACGACTGGGGGTTTCGGGCCGGCGACAAGCCAACCTTTCGGCGGTACTCGCGATGAACCAGTCGGTTCACCGTTCCAAAGACTCGAATCGGTCCAGAGATGCGATATGTACGGAGCGACGGTCAAAAGTGATAAACTGAGCAGTTTGGTAAAGATGGCTGGCGGGATGGTTGCGGGTATCGACGGCCAGCTCGATGTGGGAAACGTTCTGTGACGCCGCCATGGAAATGGCCTGAGCAAGGACGGAAGTACCGAGTCCTCGCCCGCGGGCGGCGGGAGTCAGGCCGAGGTAGGCGACCTCCCAGGCATCGCGGTCGATCACTTCCGAGAGAAGGAGGATCGCGCCGGCTTCGGGCTCTCCTTCCACGAGACCAACCCGCCAGCGATCCGGTCGAAAGCGACCGGCCGCGCGATGGCTGGCGAGGATATCGTCGAGCGAGCGGATCCCTTCCAGTTCGGGCATATCCAGGCTTTGAATGTAGGTGGCCTGAAGCACGGCGCGAAACTCGACTTCCACGTCCGGGCCAAAGCTCCGCCAATGAATCGGCGGGAGGTGGAGCGGGACGGGGATCGGAATCGCGGTCTCACGCTCGAGATAAACCAGGTCGGTCACGTGGGGCATGCCGCCACTCGCCAGGTCGGCGGCCCCTTGCCGGGGGGCCGACTCATCCAGCAAGGCCTGGGCGATCAAGAACCCGCGTGACCGATAGTCCTGGAGGGCCGCCCTGACCAACGACTCGGCGATCAGCCCTCGGCGCCAGGGGGTACTGACTTCAGGGGCCCAGACGGCCGCGGTTCGCCCCGCCATCGCCTGACTGAGCATGGCCCCCACGATCCGCCCATCGCGCCAGGCGACCCAGAGGCCGGAGAGGTCGATCACCCCCTGGGCCTCTTCCTCCAGCGCATTGGCGATCAGGCGAGGCCGGAGCGAACCAGGAACTCGCCGGAACAGGACCGCCAGCGCAGACGAACGATCCGCTGGCTGGCAAGGTTCAACGCATGTGGGCTGGCCCGGCATTGGCCGTTCCGGAATCCAATATGGGGTGGGGCTTTCGGAAAAAGTCCAACGCACGCCCCTCCATCACTCGTATGATAATCGAAAGGTGGAGGGGACGCGATGTGGAAGTCGACAGAGTCTTATAACCGATCTCAAGACACGGAACCCCTGAGCCAGGAGGCGGACCCCTCCACGGCTCAGTCGACCGAGGCGGTTGGAGACGCGCGGGCCGATGAGCGAGGCGACGCCTGGCTCGTTGAGCAGGTCCGCGGTGGAGACGATCAAGCTTTCGCCGCCCTGGTCGCCCGGTACGAACGAAAACTGATCCGCGTACTGGCTCGCCTCGTCCATGACGAAGAGCTCGCACGCGACCTCGCGCAGGAGACATTCTGGAAGGTCTATAGCCGGCTCGACCGGTTTGATACGTCGCGGCGGTTCGGGCCCTGGCTGTTCCGAATCGGCGTCAACCTCTGTCTCGACCAGCTCCGGCGCCGAGAGGCACCCTTGGCTGCATCGATCGACCAACCTCACGGGGAAGGCGGGTGGGCTTACGACCTACCCGATGCGGATCCGCGAATCCAGGCTGAGCTTGCACAGGAGGTGCAGTTTATCTTAGAAAAGATTCCGGTTCCCTACCGCACGATTCTCGTGCTTCGGGATCTGGAAGGCTTTTCTTCCGCGGAAGTGGCGGCCATTGTAGGCCGCCGCGAAGCCACGGTGAGGTGGCGGTTAGCGAAGGCCCGGGATGCGTTCCGCGAGCATTGGGAACGTCGGCTGGAGCTGACGCGACGGGAGGCCAATTAAAATGGGAAATCTTCAATGCAAATGGGTGAGGGATCGACTCCCCTTACTCGCTGGAAATGAGCTGCGAGGTGCGGATCTTCGACGCGTCGAACGCCACCTGATCGGTTGCGCTCCCTGTCGGGAACACCGCTCCTCGCTCGGTCAGGCCCTCAAGGTGCTTCACCTGGCGGCGGCCTATCCGCCGGTCTCAGCCGAAGCCCCTTCGCTTTGGCCCAGCCTGGCACAACAAATTCGCCATTCTCGCCCACCTGCCCAGGCTCCGCTTTTTGCGTGGCCTCGACGATTGGGGCTCTGGCCCGCTTACAGCTTCGCTGGCGCGTGCCTTCTGGCAATCGCCGTGACCGTGGGTCTGCGTGGTCAGGGGACGGGCAAGCAGTCTGACCCGCATTCGTTGAACACCGCCGCGAATCACAAGCCGGCGCCCGCCGAGGTTGTGAAGCAGGTGCCCGAACCTGTCGTGGCCAGCCACGAGCCGAGCGAGTCGCCCGAACCTGCTTCGGAAGCGATCACCGCCTTTACCGAAAGCGTTCCCTCAGCTCGAATCGGGTACGACCTCGACCACACCATTCCCATGCCCTCGGGGCGGGAATCCCGCGATACCACCAGGCAGCCGACCACCTACTGACTGACGGACGGACGGAAGCCTTGCCCCTCGGATCGACCTAGCTCCCCATCGTGCGCCCGTTTGCCTTTCGTCTTCACGACCCTTTCAGCGAGCTCGGCTCGCTCGGGTCGTCATGGCCAACCAAACGATGAGGCTTCCGTTTCCAACCCGTTGGGTTGGAAAGGCGTTACGGTCAATCGGCGCGCCCTTTCCTTCTCTACCCAAGCGTAACAAGAGACGGAGAACAAGTGGACGATCTTACCTTTTCTTCTCACAAAGGTGTTGTGAGAAGAAAAGGGGAAGGTGATTTGCCTCCGCGACGGAGAAGTGAGAAGATCCAAAGCCATGCGTTCCCACCTCTGGAGCCTCACCCTCGGCCTGATTGCGACGACCACCCTCTCGTCGTGTAGTCCTCCATTGCCCGCGGCCCCTCAGGGGCACCCAAACGCGGCGGAGGCGGATGCGCTCACGGCGGCGAGCGAGATCGACCCGCGAAGCGCGGCGATCGTGGAGGCCATCGACCGCCGGATCAACGAGTCGATCGCGTTGCTGCGCGACTCGGCCGTCGCGCTCGAGTACGCGGGAGCCGAGTCGCCCAACGGGACCAGGCGCGTGGCGACCGGGGTCGTGGTGAGCCATCGAGGCGACGTCCTCTCGATCCGAATCGACCCACCCAAGCAATCTTCACCGATCCTCGCGCGTGACGCCTCGGGAGGCCGGCACCCTGTCCACTGGGTTGCCACCGACGTCGAAACCGGCTTGACGCTGCTTCGAATCGACCCATCCATCGCCAAGCCCGTGCGACCTTGCGTTCGCCAACCAAAACAAGGGAACCAGGTTCTCATCCTGGGCAACCCGTTCGGCCTGCGGCATTCGGTCATCCGTGGCCAGATCTCCGGGCTCGATCGCCGGGTTGACGTGGGACTTCGACCGCTTGGCGGCCTGATCCAGATCGACGCCTCGCTTCACCCCGGAGATAGCGGAGCGCTCGTCGCCGACCTCAGGGGTGAGTGGATCGGCCTGATTCGGAGCGGCCTGGCTACTCTGGAGGCGGATGGCGAGGTCCGCACCTTCGACCACAACCTCGGCTTCGCCATTCCCGCCGTCGATGCGCTCTGGATCGCCGAACAGCTCGGTCAGCGCAAACGCGTCGATCGAGCGTACCTGGGCGTGCGCCTCAACCTCGACCCAGTCGATCATCCCACCGGAGCCATCCTCGACGGAGTGGTCTCCGACTCCCCCGCCGACCAGGCGGGTCTCCAGGCGGGCGACCGAGTCGTCGCGTTCGACGACTACGCCATCCACTCCGCGAGCGACCTGACCGACCGGCTCGACCGAACCCTCGCCAACAGCGACGCCACCCTCGTCGTCGTCCGGGGCTCGCGGTCCGATCGCTACAAGGTCCACACGTCCAAGCGGCCTCCCCTGGTCCCAACCCCTCCGCGCACCACCTCGAGCAAGCGCCCCGACGATGAGCCCACCTCGACGCGCGACCTCGAAAAGCGGCTCGAAACCCTGGAAAAGCAGCTAAAAGCCTTCGAGACTGCCGACCCAGAGCACCCGTGAGGCCCGCCTCGCAAGCGCTGAGCTCAGAATCCGAATCGCTCGCGGGCCAGATCGATCCATCGACCTGACGCCCGCTTCGATAAACCCAAAACTCACGGGCAAAGCCGAGATTGACCATCTCGACGTTGCCCGTGCAGGCTCAGCGGAAAAGGGCGCCGCCCAATCTTGGGAGTCAGTCACTCAAGGCGCTTCGATAACGGACGATCTTCTTTCTTCCTTTCTCACGCGCCAAATCGCTCGGCCGTGCCCCAGAGGCCGAGGGCGGGGTTCGAGACGAAGTAAATCTCTTCGCCATCGACCTGGTTCCAGCCGGCCTGGAGTCGGTCGGGCGAGTAGCGTTCCATCAAGGGCCCAAGCTCGGCGTATTCGTATCCGACCCCCTCCACCTCGGCGCGGGTCATCCGGCCTGGAGCATAGATCACGCGGAACCGGCCTTCGGAAGAGCCGTGGATCAGGTGGGCGGCGGCGGAGAGGTTCGCGGCCAGTTCGGGATTCGCCTCGACGGCTGCGACGGTCGCCGGGGTATTGCGATAGCCGTAGCGTCGGATCAGCCGATCGATCTCGGCATCCTCGCCGAACTGCCCGACGCCGGGGGCCAGGATCACCAGCTCGCCCCCATCGGCGATCACCATCCGCGTACGATAGACCGCCTTGTTCCCCAGCCAGGTCGACTTGAACTCCTGCGGGTCGAGGTACACGATGACCTTGGCCGGCGCTCGGTCGAGGAGGTCCAGGTTGACGGCCCGGCAAAGCTCCGCGCCCCGCTCATAGCACTCGGTGTCGTCGCCAGCGAAGAGGCCACGCGTCACAAGCTTACCGGCAGCGTTCAGGCTGCGGACGGTCAGAACGTAGGTGATGGGCAAGTGACTTAGAAAGCGCTCGGCGGCCTGGTTCAGCAGGTCGCGCACGGGGGTGCGGGCGCGCCCCATGATCCGCTCCATGCCATAGACCGCGCCGAGCCAGTGCGACTTGTCGATGAGATCCTGCCCCCCTGCCCCGACCAGGATGTTCTTTACGTGGTTGGCGATGCCGATCACCTCATGAGGCACCAGTTGCCCGATCGAGAGGATCGCATCCCAGTCCTCCTCGAAGAGGAGCCGATCCACCTGCACGTTGACCGGCTGGCGGATTCGCCCTTCGGAGAGCTGTTCCAGGACTTCCGCGGGAACCTGGCCGAGTGTCTGCACCCCGGTTCGCCAGTCGTGGACGCGGAACGCCTCGGCGGGGATGCCGGGGAACATCGCCTCACGTTCGTCATCGGCGATCGGGAAGTGGGTCCCGGTCGCGGGAAGGATAGCTACCTCGGCTCGGTCGCGCAGGCGGTCATAGAACCGACAGGTCAGCGGACCGGCACCGGAATGAGCCCGCGTATAGTCCGGCGGAATCAACAAAACCCGGCGCAAGGGCCGTCGGCTTTCAAGCCGGTCGAGCAGTTCGTCAGCCAGGGACAAGGTCACACTGTCGGATAACTCGGCCTCAGGCGAGCCCTTGGCAATGTCCAGCATAATCGGCCCCTTACCTGCGGTCGGTGTCGCACTCCCCAAGGAAATCGCGAGTGAGAAACGATCGGCAGAGGTGAGTGGAATGGGAAGCAGAAGGCAAGATCCTGTTTCTCATGATAGCAACGTCGGCCCGAGCCTGGCAAACGATACCTGGGCCCCTCCTGGGCCCCTTGATCCGGCCCGGATTGAGATGGCCCGCGTTGAATTTTTTTCACCAGACCGAAGCGCAAGCGAGTGAATCGGTTTAACCTGTGCCCTCACAAAACCGTGAACAGACGAATTCATGAACACTCAAGAACATCACTCGCTCGCGCTTCGGGCTCGTAAGAACAACAACCGACGGAAACACGTTGATCCCTACAAGCCCGAAGCGCAAGCGAGTGAATGTTTTTGTATTTCCAAGCCTATTCACTCGATGCTTCTTTGAACCAGCCGTGAAAAATCCGAAAAGAGATTCGCTCGCGCTTCGGGCTCGTAAAGAAAAAAGAGCGACGGAAACGCGTTGATCCCCTACAAGCCCGAAGCGCAAGCGAGTGAATGTTTTTCTGTCTCCAAAATAGATTCACCTTATACTCCTTTTGACTGGCCGTGGAAAATCCGAAGAGATTCACTCGCTCGCGCTTCGGGCTTGTAGGAAATCGAAGAGATTCACTCGCTTGCGCTTCGGGCTTGTAAGGGATTAAGAAATTCACTCGCTCGCGTTTCGGGCTCGTAAAGTAAATACCAAGGAGACTCACTCGCGCTTCGGGCTCGTGGTAAAAGACCGAAGCCAATTACGGGCCGAATCAATCACGTGGGCTTCCACTTCGATCGAGCCAGGGTGATTATATCTCGACCCCGCACGAAGTTCTGGAGCCAACGAGCGGGCAGGCCGAGGTCGACCACCACCACCTCGCCGGTGTAGACGCTCGCGCCGGGGGCGGAGAAGCCCAACTTGGGGGTGACGAAGGTTGTTGTGGCCCGCGCACGGACCGCCGCGCCCAGGGGCTGGCCGCTATCGGCATCGAGACCCGAGGGGAGGTCCAGGGAAAGGACCGGCGTGCTCGACCGGTTGAGCATCTCGATCACCTCGAGCAGCTCCCCTTCGACCGCTCGCGTCAGGCCCGTTCCAAGAAGAGCGTCCACCACCCAATCCGCCTGGCCAAGGGCCAACTCGAGCTGCCGCGTCCACTCGCGGCGCTCCGCCGGTGTCCCGGGGTTCTTCGGGTCTCGTTCGCGCTGGTTGAACCCCGCCCGAAACAGAACTTCGTACTGAACCGCGGCGTCCCCTTGAAGTCGTGCCGTCGAGGCGAACCAAACCAGGCTCACGTCGACCCCCCAGGCGTCCAGGTGCCGGGCCACCACCCCACCGTCTCCCCCGTTATTTCCCGACCCGCAGAGGACCAGCACCCGATGGTCCGGCCCGACACCCTGGTCTCGAAGCCAGGCCGCCGCCCCCCTTCCGGCATTCTCCATGAGTACCAGCGTGGGGAGCCGTAACTCACTCCGAGCGCGTTCGTCGAGATTCTGGGATTCCTGGCGGTTCAATGGGCGGATCGACATGGCCTGCCCCCCTTTCGCTTCCTCAACTTAACCTGGCTGCCACGCCCAGGCGATTCCTCAAAGATTGACAAGCCAGCACGCCGGCTTCGAAAATGGTAAACGATCAATGTATGAGGCGACACGCAACGCGCCTCGACGAGTTGGGCCCTGGACGAACCCACCGTCTTGCTTTGACTGGATTTCAATCCTTCCTAACCTCCTGATGGAGCCCCGGCGACATGCCTCTCTACGAATATCGTTGCGAGCCTTGCAACCATAACTTTGAGACGTTGGTCCGGGGTCAGGGAGACACGCCCCACTGCCCCCAGTGTGGGGGAATCGACCTTCAGAAGCAATTCAGCGTTCCCGCCGCCGCTCAGGTGGGCGGGCGGCCTGGCGGTAGTTCCCTCCCGGTCTGCAACCCGAGCCCCAGCTCTTTCGGGTGCGGCGGAGGAGGCTGCGGCTCTGGCATGTGCTCGCTCGATTGAGGGCCACGGCGTAACGTCATTGGGTCATTGAACCGCCCGCCACAAGCCCCCATCAAGGCTTGCGTCCGGTCGCATCGATTTGCAGGGGGAGCCCGCCCACCGGCGGGAGATCGGGGGGAAGACTTCCGGGGACTCACTGGCCCCTGGGCGATTTCTCCCCCTGGTGGTATCGACCCTGGTGTGGTGGGCGGTGTCCACCCTTACGAATCGACGCAACTGGGCGCAAATCAACTGGGAACCGCTCGACTCCTTCAACACCTCTCCCTCCCCCACCGACTTACGCGCGACCTCGCTCGCCCTGATCTCTACATCCCACCCATCCGTCCCAGAATTAGGACGTAGACGCTTCAGGCGTTTTGACAAGGGGCGAGACTGAGGGCATATCCTAACTGGCTGGCGAACGGCTTCGATGGATGTCTGGTGCGCGATCGTTGTGTCATGCGCTAGGGGCCTTGGGTTTCTGTGGAGGATAAACCTCTCCAGCCGCATATCGCGAATGATTCGACCGAGAAGTGGCTCGTAGGGAGGGGTGCCGACGATGTTGGGACACCAAGGGGATGTGGAAGCGACATTACGCGCCGCGGTGTCCGAGCGGTTGGGGGAAGGTCGGTTTGGGCTCTGGTTTGGCGAAGGGGTTCGCCTCGGCATCACGAACGATGCGCTCGAGGTGGGGGTTCCGAACGACTTTTTCCGAGAGTGGATCCAGGGGCACTTTGCCAGCAACCTGATCGAGGCTGCCGAGGCCGTCACCGGCCGAACCTTGCGCTTGACCTTTCAGGTCGCCGACGAGGCCGAGCCTCGTGTTGGGAACTTGATCGAGCCCACCCCGCCCGAGGAACGGCGGAAGACCGGGGGGACCGTTCCCATCCCCGCCGCCCCCGCGGCGCCCCAATCTCCTCCGCAGTGGGAGCGGGAAAGGCCTCGAAATCAGAACAGACCCCCCAGACGCCTGGACGATTTCGTCACCGGCTCGTGCAACCGCCTCTCCCACGCGGCGGCGATGGAGATGGTCCAAACCCTGGGTGGTTCCTTCAACCCCCTGGTGGTCCATGGAGGCGTGGGGCTCGGCAAAACCCACCTGCTCGAAGGGATCGGGCATTCCTTCCGGGCCCGCAACCCGGGGATCAAGGTGACTCAGGCCACCGCGGAAGCCTTCACGAACGGCTTCCTCGACGCCATGCGGACCGGCTCGCTGAACTCCTTCCGCTCGCGTTACCGCAAGACCGATGTCCTGATCGTGGACGACGTCCACTTCCTGGCGGCGAAACGGGCGACGCAGGACGAGTTCTTGCACACCTTCAACGCCCTGATCGCCGACGGCGTCCCCATCGTGCTGGCCGCCGACCAGCACCCCAGGCGCATCGCTCGGCTGACCGACGAGCTGGCTACCCGGTTCATGGGGGGGATGGTCGTCAAACTCGATCCTCCCGCGGCCGAAACCCGTACGATGATCCTCAAGGCAAAGGCCGCCGCCCGGGGCGTCGACGTGCCCGGTCCGGTCATCAACTATATCGCCGAACACCTCCGCGCCAGCGTTCGAGAGCTGGAAGGGGCCTTGCATAGCCTGATCGCCCACGCGGTCCTGACCGGCAAACGCCTCGACCTGGCCCTGGCCAAGACCGCCCTCCGCGACACGATCCGCCACACCGCCCAGGCGGTCGGGCTTCGCGACGTGGAACGGGCTGTCTGCCAACTCTTCGAGCTCGACCCCGAGATTCTCAAATCCAATGGTCGCGCCCGAACGCTCACCTACCCGCGGATGATCGCGATGTACCTGGCCCGCAAACACACGGGGGCCGCCTATAGCGAGATCGGCCGTCACTTCGGCGGACGCAATCACTCCACCGTTATCTCGGCCGAGAAAAAAGTCGTCGGCTGGCTCCGAGACGAAGAACGCAACGCTCTCCTCGCCGGCTTCGAAACCGTGAGTGACGTCCTCTCCGCCCTGGAACGGACCATCGGAAGCTGAAGTGACGGCCTCTTTTCTTTCCTTTTCTTCGCTTCGCCGCCTTCACCCGCTTGAGCCAGACCTCACACATCAAGGTCATTCGCCTGCCGATCTCTGAACCTCCCGGCATTCGTTCCCACCCAAACGGGAACTTGACGGAGCGTCGGAGTTCGGCAGGTTTGCGTGATCGCATGGCCGGTTGCCGGCAAGCGAGGACTGCGCCCACCCAAGGCCAAGAGCGTTGGATCAAATCATCAAGGCGATCGGAGCCTTGTTCAATTCTTGATTGCTTCCATCACACGATGGAATCGCGGGCTTTCGCGAAGTCGGTTTTCACCTCAACCGGCGCGAATCTTGCGAGTTTCTCCTCCTGGAAGACCCAGATCATCCAAAGAGGAGAGCACCATGGCCAATCCATCGAAGGACAAATCGCAAGGCTCCACGAGTAGCGGACACGGGGCGCTCGGCATGGGCGGTCAGCCCGACGACAACCCCCGCGATCAGGCGGGCGGGCATGAGGATCTTGTCAATGACGACCGGTCTCGCCCGGTTGAGGGGGCGCACCGATCCACTCAACATCCCACCAGGAGCTCGACAACGAGCGCCGCGAACGATCCCCCCGTCGATAAGCGGGAATAGGAAAGACCTTCCCCCAGTCGTTACGAGTTTTCTTCTTTACGAGCCCGAAGCGAGAGCGAGCGAATCTCTTTATTTCACAAACACTAGCATATTATCACCTCTCAACAAATAACACAAAGAGATTCACTCGCTTGCGCTTCGGGCTGGTCAAAAATCGAATCGAAGAGATTCACTCGCTCGCGCTTCGGGCTGGTCAAAAATCGAAGAAATTCACTCGCTCGGGCTTCGGCGCTGGTCAAAAGGGGCAGACCGAGCCGGCCGTATCACGTCTCGCTATCACCGAACGGCGCGGGGGACATCGGATCCATGGGTTTCACCGTCTGGTACGTCGTCATCGGGCTTCTGCTGGTCGGAATGGCCCTGTCCGGATCGATCCTGAAGCGGCTCCCTCTCTCGACATCCATGTTGTACCTGGCCGTGGGGGTCGCCCTCGGCCCAAGCGGCCTGGGTCTGCTGCGTATTGATCCGCTGGAGGCCCCGGTCTTCGTGGAACGATTCGCGGAAGTGGCCGTGCTGGCATCCCTCTTCACGGCGGGCCTCAAACTTCGCGCTCCGATCGACGACCCGCTCTGGAAGGTCCCGCTCAGGCTGGGCGTGGTGACGATGATCGTGACCGTGGGGCTCGTCACGCTGATCGGCACGTTTGGACTCGGCTTACCGCTCGGCGCGGCCGTGCTGCTGGGGGCCATCGTCGCGCCGACCGACCCCGTGCTTGCGGCCGAGGTCCAGGTCGATGAGCCGACCGACCAGGATCCGCTTCGATTCGCGTTGACCGGCGAGGCCGGCCTGAACGACGGGACGGCATTCCCCTTCGCGATGCTGGGCTTGGGCCTGCTCGGTCTGCATGACCTCGGCGCATTGGGATGGAAGTGGGCGGTCGTGGATATCCTCTGGGCGGTTCCGGTCGGCCTGGTCATTGGAAGCACGCTGGGATGGGTGATCTCTCAACTGGTCCTCTACCTGCGGAAGACGCATCGCGAGGCGGTGGGCCTGGATGATTTCCTCGCCCTGGGCCTGATCTGCCTGTCTTATGGCATCGCTCAGTTGGTCCATGGCGCCGGGTTTCTCGCGGTCTTCGCCGCCGGCCTCGCGCTGCGGCGGTCCGAACGAAAGGCGAGCGAGGAAAGCCCATCCGACGCAATCGAAGACACCGACCTGGCCACGCATCCTCAGAAAGCACCGGCCTACATGGCCGAGGCCGTGCTTGGGTTCAACAAGCATGTCGAGCGACTGCTCGAAGTCGGTCTGGTCCTGTTACTGGGTGGCATGCTGATCCGGATCAAACCACCGGTCGAAGCAATCTGGTTCGTCCCACTTCTGGCCTTGATCGTTCGCCCCGTCTCGGTGCTCGTGGGATTGGCTGGGGCTGGCGTGCCCGCGTACCGACGAAGCTTGATCGGCTGGTTTGGGATCCGGGGGATCGGATCACTTTACTACCTGATGTACGCCGTCGACCACGGCCTCCCGAGCCATCTCGCCCGGCGTCTCACCGACCTGACGCTCATCGTCGTCACCGCCTCGGTCGTCATGCACGGAATCTCGGCGACCCCTTTCATGGAACGTTACCGTCGCTGGGAGCGAGCACGCCCTAAACCGCAACAAATTCCACAATTTAAAAAAGTGAAATAAATCACATGTCTTGGCAACCAGATCCGGATCTCAACCTGCCGAGCCTTCCCATCGGGGCGGAGATCCTTCCGAAGGGGGCTCTGGTACAGTGAACACCCCCGCCATGGTGGCTCTGGAGCACCGGTTCTCGGAAAGAATGAGCTCTGGAGAATCCCAGCTCGCCCCACCACGGTTTTGCAACCGGTCCCTTGCAGAGACTCTCAAACGTGATACCCATCCATGGCGAAACTTGCCAAGTTCCACTGAAATCCGAGGTCCGTGCCCAGCTTTTGAAAATCCCAAGAGACGGTTTCAAAACCCATGTGATTCTCCATATCTCCCAAGGGGTTCTGAAACAGCCTCTCAACCAACCACGGCTGGTCCCCCACTCAAACTCTTTCCACGTATCGATTATCGCCTGGAGATCCTGGTGGGCCTAGAGCCCAGCCGAGTTGGTGTTGAGCCCGTGATCAGTGGCGAGGGGCCGAATGCCGCTCCCAGAGTTACGACTTGCTCGGTTAGAGAATGGCTTTCCACCTCAGTCCCTCGTCGGATTCTCATCTTCCCAATTCGTTCCCCAGTTGATATACAACCCCCAGAATTGAACGCCACTTCAATTGACTTCACATCTTTGGCGAACGGTTAATCCTTATTTCTAGCGAATATGCCCCGCTCGATCCCAAAGGGGCGTCGTGGGCAGGTCGGCGGATGAAGTAAACAATCACGCCGAGCAAGCGGAACGAGATGGGCGGAGCGTTGTCGAGGGGTATCATGGGGGAATTCCAAAGCACAGTCTCAGCGCTCTGCTACTCGATCATTCAAGAGCGGTGCCGGTCGCTCCAGTCCGATCTGGGCTTTCCGCATAACGATGCCGTTCGATTCGTCCTCGGGCAGCACGGGCGAATGACGGCTCACATGAGATTCCCACTAATCGTTCTCACGCTGGTCTTCGACTGGTGGGGTCTCGTCCGATTCGGCGGTCTTTTTCATCGCCTGAGCCACGGCCAGCGGTGGCGACAGATCGAGGCCTGGCAGGCGTCTTCGTTCGGGTTCTGCCGCGATCTGATGCGATTCTACGAGAGCCTGGTGCTCTTCCACGAATTCTCGAGGTTCGGCGAACAGACTGCCCGCGACGAGCAATCCGAGTCGGTTCGGACCCGAACGGCGGCCTGAGCCAGGTTCGAGCGCGGCTGTCTGGGCAATGAGCCATCACCAGCCGAACACTGTCGTCGGTCTTAGGTGGCGACGATCCGACCTTGCGAAATTTCTTGCCCGTCACGGACAAACTCGGAATCGGAGAGAAAGCGGGGACCCATCCACGATGACGGTACAGGCTCACTCGACGACTCGTGCTCTTGGCGAGGGGAAGTTGCGAAGGGACCACGAGGCAGGGATCATCGATTCGATGCCCGAGACCCTGCGCGCCGATGTCGCCGTGATTGGCTCGGGGCCTGGAGGCGCGATCACCGCCTGCTTACTTGCCGAGGCCGGACGCGACGTGCTCATGATTGAAGAAGGTCCTTACTTGCCGCTCGGCACCTGCAAGGCCTTCTCGGTCGACGAGATGATCCAGAAGTATCGAGCGGGCGGGCTGACGGTGGCGATGGGGCCGACAAAGGTCGCCTACGTGGAAGGGCGATGCGTGGGGGGAGGGAGCGAGATCAACAGCGGTCTCTATCATCGGACGCCTCCCGAGATCCTGAAGAACTGGCGCCGGGAGTTTGGCGTGGAAGCCCTCCAGTATGCCGACCTCGAGCCTCACTTCGAGGCCTGCGAACGGGATTTGTCGATCTCCCACCTCCCAGGCCCGGCCCCCGCGGCCTCGCTCAAGCTCCATGAAGGGGCATCGCGTCTGGGATGGAAATCGCTGGAAGTGCCCCGCTGGTATCGCTACGACCCGCCAACCGAGGGATCCACCGAGTCAAGGGGGGTTCGGCAATCGATGACGGCGACCTACATTCCCCGCGCCCTGCGCGCGGGGTGCCGCCTACTCCCGGGAACCCGGGTCGACCGCATCCGACGTTCGGGCTCCCGGTGGCAACTCCGAGGAACCCTACGGCCCGAGGACAAGCCACGGCAATCCGTCAGGATCGAAGCCGGAACTCTCTTCGTTTGCGGCGGCGCGATCCAGACACCCGCCTTGCTGCGACGGAGCGGGATCACCAGGAACATCGGCAACTCGCTCCGGATGCATCCCACGGTCAAGGTCATCGCGCGCTTCCCCGACGAGGTCAACTCGACGCGCATGGACGTCCCCGTGCATCAGGTGAAGGAGTTCGCCCCTCGATTCAGTTTCGGCTGCTCGATCAGTAGTCCGGGCCACCTCGCCCTCGGGTTGACCGACCATTCAAGTCGGCTCGCGGATCTCCCGGGCTCCTGGCGGCACATGGCCACCTACTACGCCATGATCACGGGGCAAGGGTCGGGGACGCTCCGCGTCATTCCCGGGTCGCGCGATCCGTTCGTGCGTTATCGTCTCGCTCCCGAAGACCTCGGCGACCTGTCCGTTGCGCTCCGGAACCTGTGCCGGGTCCTCTTCGAGGCCGGAGCGGTCGAGCTATTCCCGAGCATCGGCGGAGTCGAGCCCTTACGCAGCCTGGACGACCTTGCGCGCTTGCCCTCGGTCCTCCCCCAATCGCGCACGAACCTGATGACCATCCACCTGACCTCGTCCTGTCCGCTCGGCGAGAACCAGCAGCGGTGCGCGGCCGACTCCCATGGGCGAATCCATGGGATTGAAGGTCTTCACATCGCCGACGCGAGTTTACTGTGCACTCCTCCAAGCGTGAATCCGCAAGGGTCGATCATGGCGATCGCGCGACGGAACGCCTTGGAATTCTTGGATCGATAAGAGTCGCGAGGAACCGGCCGAAATGGATTTTGGCACAAACACGATCCTTGTCACGGGGGCGGCTGGCTGGCTGGGCCAGGGCCTGGTCAGTGCGCTGCTCCAGGGCCTGGACCAGCACGAAGCGTTGCGTGCCCCGCTGCCCAAGTCGACCAAGATACGCTGCCTGGTGCTACCGGGTCAGGACGGCGAACGCCTCAAAGCACTCTCCGACCAGGTTGAAATCGTGGTCGGAGACGTGCGTGAGCCGGAGGACTGCCAGCGGTTCTGCGAGGGGGCAAGCGGGGCCGTCCTGTTTCACACCGCGGGGGTTATCCACCCGCGGAGGGTCGCCGAATTCTACGCAGTGAACCTCACCGGAACGACGAACCTGCTCGATGCCGCGATCGCCGCCGACATGCGGCGAGCGGTGGTGGTCTCGTCGAACTCTCCTTGCGGTTGCAACCCCCACCCCGACCACCTGTTCGACGAAGATTCTCCCTACCACCCGTACATGAACTATGGCCGCTCGAAGATGGAGATGGAAAAGGCCGTCCTCGAGAGGCAGCGTCGAGGGGCGATCGAGACCGTGATCGTCCGCGCGCCTTGGTTCTATGGCCCCCATCAGCCCCCGCGTCAGACGCTCTTCTTTCGGATGGTTCGCGACGGTAAGGTTCCCGTGGTCGGCCGCGGCGACAACCTCCGGTCGATGGTCTATATCGACAACCTTTGCGCGGGACTGCTGCTCGCGGCCCTGGTGGACTCGGCCGCTGGCCAGACTTACTGGATCGCCGACCGGCGCCCGTATTCGATGAATGAAATCATCGAAACCGTCGCATGCGTCCTCGAGGATGATTTTCAGCAGCGTTGCACCCGGGGACGGTTACAGCTCCCCAGCCTCGCGGGCCGCATCGCCTACCTGGCCGACGCGTCGCTGCAACGGCTCGGACTCTATCATCAGAAAATTCACGTACTCTCAGAGATGGATCGAACCATCGCGTGCTCGGTGGCCAAGGCCCAGAGCGAGCTAGGTTACTCCCCCTCGATCGAGCTCAAGGAAGGGATGAGACGAAGCCTCACCTGGCTCACCGCGCAAGGAATCACCCTCTGAATCCGCCAATAACCTAGGGATTGGGCGGTAAGCCCATGCCATTTCGAGCGGACACGGCCCACCATCGCCGTATCCTCTTCAGCTTGCTCGGTAGGTTCCAGGCGGCCACCACCTGGCATGGATCACGATCCCGTTAACTGTACCGGCAAAACGTCTGGTCACCCACTCGCGGCACTCTTTCAAACGGCAACGCAAGGCGGTCATCGGCAGGATCCATCCAGGAGTGTTCGAGAATGTTAAGCGTGGAGCATTTGCCTCGGTTTGGGGCGTTCCTTCTGGGCCTCGTCGTAACGCTCGCACTCGGCGCCTGGCTCTGCCGCCGAAACGCCCTTAAGGACCCGGTGGACCGCCTGCTCTGCTTCCTGGCTCCGAGCCTGACTTGCGTCGTCCTGACGTGGTGCGCGATCGGCATTCTGAAGTCCCCCTCAAGTGATTGGAACGCCGATCGGCTGGCACCGGCGGTCAGCCTGCTCCACGGCTACAAGCTCTATTATGGCCCGAACCACGGCCCGGTCCTGAACACGATCTACACGCCGATGTCATCCGTCGTGTTCATGCCGGCCGGACTCACGTCGAGCCCCACCCTGGCGATCCTGACCGCGGTGGTCATCGGCTTCTCGCTGTTCTTCCTGCCGATCCTACTCCTTTGTTCGAGCGCCCAGGGGGTGGGCAAAATTCGCAGCCCTCTGCTGGGGATTTACCTGCTCGTCAGCGTTTGCCACTTGACGCTGAGGGGAGGCCTGGGAGTCGCGTTCACCGTTCACGCGGATTCGCCCGCGCTCGGATTCGCCGGGCTCGCTTGCATGGTCGTCTACCTCAAGCGCGGTCTGCCCGACCCGTCGATCGGCACCTGGACTCTCGCGGCCCTGTTCGCAACCTTGTCCGTCTGGAGCAAGCAGACCCTCGCCCCCATCGTCCTCGTGCTCCCCCTTTGGGCGTTCCTGGCTCACGGACCTCGAGCGGCGGCGCGCTCCTGTGGCGCGACGGCGATCGTCCTGACCGCGGCGACGATCCTCTTTCGCCAGATCTTCGGTAAGGGCTCCTTTCTCTTCAACACCATCCGGTTACCGAAGCTCCACCCCTGGATTTATGTCAAACCCGACACATTCAAGGGCTTTCTCCTGTTGATCCTCGAGCTGGGCACCTACTGCTTGCCGATGATCCTGCTCGGACTCATCGCCCTCTACCTGAGACGGCGGATCCCGCCGAAGCCACTGGCCGAGTCCACCAACGAACAGCCGTCGACGCAAACCTGGCGGACCTGGTTTCAAGGCAACCCCTGGTCTCTCTTCGCCCTCACGGCGCTGGCCATGGCCCCCCTGGCCGTGCTGGGCCGGATCAAGGTGGGAGGGGCCCCCAACAATTACGCCCCGCCCCTCTATTTCCTGGCCATGACGCTTTGCGCGATCCTGCTTGAATGGCACGAGCGCAATCGCGAACGCGGACTCCTGGGGCTGAACCGAGGGATCAAGGTCGCCCTGCTCACCTCGTTCCTCTCGCCGTTGACGCTGATGAACGACCAACTGATTCGAGAGATCGACGCGATCGGCCCCGTGTCGGCCAACCAGCAAGAATTGGCCTATCAGTATTCCAAGAAGAATCCCGGACAGGTCTATTACCCGTGGAACACGCTTTCCACCTTGATGGCCGAGGGCCGGCTCTACCACTTCGAGTATGGCCTGCTGGACAGGGAGCTCGCGGGATACCCGGTCTCCGACGCTCACTTCCGGAGTTTCGTCCCCTCCAAGCTGCGCCAGGTCTGCTTTCCGCCCAACCGGCAAGGGGAGTGGACGATGAAATATCTCAAAGAATTCACGCGTCGCGTTGATATCCAGGAACTGCCAGGATGGATCTGCTATGAACGCCAATAACCCCATCAATCTCGTCACGGGCGGCTCGGGCTATTTCGGGAGTCTGCTGGTCCAGCGCCTTCTGGAACATGGCGAGCGGGTCCGGATCTTCGATCGTAGCGATGCGGACGACCGCCCGGCGGGAGTCGAGTTTCTCCGTGGCGACATTCGCGACCTCGACGCCTGCCGAAAGGCCTGCGCGGGGGCGAGCACCGTCTACCATTGCGTGGCGCAAGTCCCCCTGGCCAATGACAAGGAGCTGTTCTGGTCCGTCAATCGCGACGGCACGCGAAACCTGCTCCAGGCGGCCCAGGAAGCGGGAACGGCGAAGGTGGTCTACACCTCCTCGAGCGCCGTGTTCGGCGTCCCCAGGGAGGCTCCGATCACGCGACGTACCCCCCCTTCCCCCGCCGAGGAATATGGCGCGGCCAAGCTCGCGGGCGAACAGCTTTGCCACGAATACGTCGCTCAAGGACTTGACGTAACGATCATCCGGCCCCGCACGATCATGGGGCACGGCCGGCTT
>Ga0182745_1000991_pt1 | contig 28509 bp, 2 predicted proteins | sample eDN3rd30CKraftBY_FD_128523 | JGI IMG/M metagenome (GOLD analysis project Ga0182745, IMG submission 128523) | Enriched backyard soil microbial communities from Emeryville, California, USA - eDNA 3rd pass 30_C Kraft BY (version 2) (version 2) | ecosystem: Environmental > Terrestrial > Soil >... | reverse complement strand
GCCCAGCAGGAGGCCGGGTGCCAGGGGTCTTTGTGGTTGAGCCCCTTACCCGGAAGTTTTGACGACCCGCGCCCGGTTGATGTCTGGGCGCTAGGGGGGCAGCGCCCGGTGGAGCCGGGAAAGGCCCTCCGGAAGTGAACGGACGGGACGACGCGTGCAAGAAATTCTCACCCACATCCTTGGCGACTCGCAGGGCTTCTTCGCCTATGCCACCGTATTCGGAATCCTGGTGGCCTGCGGTCTGGGTGTTCCTCTACCGGAGGACATCTCGCTCATCCTGGGGGGCTTCCTGGCCCACAAGGGAGCCGCCAGCCTGCCGGTGATGATGGTGGTCGGCTTCGCGGGCATCCTGGTTGGAGACAGCCTCATCTTCTTCGCCGGCCGCCGGCTGGGCGGCAACCTGGGGCGGGGAGGAAAGGGCGGCTTCTTCGCCCGCATCGTCACGCCGGAGAAACGCGCCAAGGTGGAAGGGCTGTTCGTCAAGCACGGGCAGAAGATCGTCTGCATCGCGCGCTTCATGCCGGGTGTCCGGGCGGTGACGTACTTCACCGCGGGCTCCGTGGGCATGCCGTTCTGGCGCTTCATCTTCTGGGATGGACTGGCCGCGCTGCTGTCCGCGCCCGTGTTCATCTGGCTCGGCTTCCACTTCGGTGGGGAGCTGGACACGCTCATCTCCAAGTTCAAGGAAGGGCAGTACGTGGTGCTGGGCGTGTTGCTGGCCATGGGCATCGGCTACTTCGTCTGGCGCCGGCGGCAGGCGGCCCAGCGGGCCCAGGCCGCCACCGTGGAGCCCGTGAGCGTGCCCGCGCTGGTCCATGAGTCGGTGGCCGCGCCGCTGCGGCCCTCCGTCCCCAGCGCGAGCGAGCCCCTGTTCGTCTCCGCGCAGGAGCCGGGCGCCGCCGACGCCTCGCACGAGCTGCAGAAGTCGTAGCCGTCCACGACGGCGGCCGCGCGCGCCGCGGCCTCGATGGCGCCCACGGATTCTTCCGTGGTTGCCGGGCTTCCGGGAACAGGGTCAGGATTGAGGGATAGTCTCACCTCGACCTTCATCTGAGTCCCGCTGATGCCCCAAGCCATTCTCCGCGCCGGTGCCGTGGTCCTGCTCGCAGCCCTGGGGACCGCGCAGGCGCAAGTCGCACCCTCCGTTCCTTCCGAGGGTGCCGCCCCTGCCACCAACACCTCCTGGGACGATGCCGCCGCTCCCGGGCCTCGTCCGTCCCCCGGCGAGCCGCTTGACGCCGCGGCGGCCGTGGACGGCGACACCTCCGAGGCCTCGGACCCGGACGCCGCCGCGCCGGAGGCGCCTTCGGAGGGAGACGCCTTCACGAAGGACACTGCCCTCGTCCCCGAGGGAACGCAGTTCCAGCCCGAGCACATCGAGGACCCGGAGAAGGCTCGCGCCCTCGCGGCGGAGACGGAGCGCAGCGCTCCGGCCCTGGTCGTGAGCGGCGGCATCAGCCTGGGCGCCTATCAAGCCGGGTTCATCTCGACGCTGGTCCGGTTCTGGAGCGTCGCGCAGCGCGAAGGCGCCTCGTCGGACCTGGGCAACCCGGCACCTCGCGTCTGGACGGGCGCGTCCGCGGGCGCGGTGAACGCGCTGCTCGGGGGGCTGGCGTCATGTGACACGGCCTTCGCCCAGCCCGAGTGGTCTCCGGAGCAGAGCCTGTTCTGGACCGTGTGGATCGATCAGCTCGACCTGGACCGGCTCCTCCCCATGGAAGCGGCTGGCGCCCCGCAGGGCACGCACCTGTTCAGTGAGCCGCACATGCAGGACACCCTGCGGCTCATCCTGGAGAAGTCCCAGAAGGCGCGCTTCAAGGAGGACTGCACCTTCGCCTACGGCCTCACCGTCACCAACCTCCGCGGGCGCGACGTGCCCTTCGGCGCGGGCGGGCCGGAGTCGCAATTCAAGCTGAAGCGCGTGACGGAGAAGCTCGTCGTCCAGGTCATGACGCAGGGGGAGGGGAAGCTCACCGCCCGGCTGCCGTTCCTCGAAGGCGCCGCGAGCGCGAAGTCGCCCTACATCGGCGTGAAGCCGGAGGAGCTCGTCTACTACCCCGCGCTGGGCACCCAGCCCAAAGGCGACGGGGGGCATGAGGTGTCCCTCTCCAACCTGCTGCTGACGCCCCAGGCCTCCGGCGCGTTTCCGCTCGCGTTCCCGCCCGTGCCCGTCTCCATGGCCTTCTTCGAGGAGACGCAGTGGGGCGAGCCGGAGGCCCTGAAGCTGGTGGACGGAGGCGTGCTCAACAACAACCCCGTGGACCTGGCGGTCCGGCTCGGCTCGCGGTGGGTGGAGCGCAGCGAGTCGAGGGAGACGGTGCTCAACCGCGCGCGATTCCCCATCGTGTACCTGGACCAGGACGTCGTCGGCTGGAAGTGGGCTTCGCCGCGCGCCCGGCCCGAGGGCTCGCGCAGCCCCCTGGACGAGGCGTACTTCCAGTACCTGGGGAACGTGATGAACGCGGCGCGCGACAGCGCCGTGCTCAACGCGCTGGAGCACGACATCAATCTGTCGGGCCGCATCAAGATTCCGCGCCGGACCGCCGTCCTGCCGTCCGAGTTCCAGTTCGCGATGATGGGCTTCTTCGACCGGCGCTTCCGGGAGCACGACTTCTACCGGGGCATGCAGGACGCCGTCCTCTTCCTGTCGACCCAGCTCACCTCGACGCGCGCCGTCGACCTGCTCGTGCCACGCACCGGGAAGGAGCGCCTCCGCGACCGCGAGCAGCGCATCCTCAACGTCCTGGGCATCGCGTCCCCAGGCTTCCGCTGCGTCGTGGAGAACGCCTGCGACGCGACGCCCGAGCTGGGCAAGCTCCGGCGGGCCTCGGATGACCTGACGCGACGGGCGGAGGCCGGGAAGCTCGAGAAGGACCAGGTCGACGCGCTGCTCGCCACCCTGGGCGAGGTGGGCTACCGCTACAGCGAGGGCGTCATGCTGGGCGCCGAGGCGACGGGGACGCGGCAGGACCTGGAGCCCGTCCGTCAGCGCGTGGGCACCGCCTTCCACGGGTTGGTGACGCACCAGAAGGGCAACCTGAAGATTCCGCTCCGGCCCGCGGGCTCCGCGCTCCTGGACGAGTGGCTGACGTACTTGAAGCCGAGCCACGTCTGGACGCTCAGCGCCATGCGCCAGCGAGGCGTGGGCGTGGGCGTGGAGCTGCCCTTCCTCGCGTCCGAGCAGGGGCGGGAGGACTACGCCTACAGCCGCAACGAGTGGCGCTTTGGCGCGGTGCTCTCCGGGTTGGGCGTGCGCGACATGGACCAGCTCGTGCCCAACGACACGCGCATCCGCTGGGCCTCCCTGGGCCTGTACGTGGACTGCGTGTCCGACATGGACGGCTTCTCGGGCGCGATTCCGTTCCTCGACCTGGGGCCCTATGCCCGGTGGCGCGTCGGGCTCGGTGTCTCCGCGGGTTACCTGAGCAAGCCCAACGAGCTGGCGCTCACGATTCCGGAGGCCCGGCTTGGCGTGGACCTGGCGGAGATGGTGGGCATGCGCCTCACGATGCCGCTCTACCTCCTCAAGAAGACGGAGGGAGAGCGGCGGTTGAACCGCGGGACGCCCAAGTACTTCAAGGAGCTGGGCCTCGGCGTCGAGGTTCTCCTCACTCGCTGGTGAGCGTCAGCTCCGCCCGGAGCCGCTCCGCCAGCTCACGGACACCCTGGGCGCGAAGCACGCCGTAGTGGTCTCCGGACACGGCGTGCTTCTCGATGCCGCCGCCGACGAGCGCTCCCCAGCCGCCATCCTCCGGCAGCCCCTCCGCGCCCTCCGTCGCCTTGAACAGCAGCACGCGGCCCGGGTTCGTGGCCGGAGGCTGATACCGGCGCGCCGCCCGGAGGTTCGCCTCGAAGACGCGGAGCAGGGCCCCCAGGTGCCCTCGCTCCATCCCGGGCGGCAGGGCTCCCGCTCGCTGGCTGGCGTCCCACAGCGCGTCCAGCCGGGCCTCGGGAGACGGGGCGGAGAGCCGATCATCGTCCAGCGCGAGGCCCGTGGCGCCCAGGCCCAGCAGCTCGCCCGCGAACGCGGAGACGACCTGCGCGCCGTCGGGCTCCGGCTCGGCGGCCTGGAGCGCCGCGGGAGTGTAGGCGTCAATGAGCGCGAGCAGCGCCACCGTTTCGCCCTGCTCGCGGAGCTGGCGCGCCATCTCGTAGGCGATGACGCCTCCCACGGACCATCCGCCCAGCAGGTAGGGGCCGGCGGGCTGGATGCTCTGGATGGCCGCCACGTATGCCGCGGCCATCTCCTCCACGGTGCTCCGTGGCGGCGCGCTGCCGTCGAGCCCCTGCGCCTGGAGGCCGTAGAACGGCCGCTCCGGCCCCAGCAGCCGCGCCAGCTCCGCATAGCCCAGGACGTTGCCTCCAATGGGGTGCACGCAGAAGAACGGCCGGTTCGTTCCACCCCGGCCGCCATCGAACGGGACCAGCGTCGCGGAGGCGTGGGTGTCCTCCCGGCGCAGCAGCGCGGCGAGCTGCTCGACGGTGGGCGCCTGGAACAACGCGGCCAGCGGAAGCTGCATGCCCAGGGACTCGCGCAGCGCCGCGACGAGGCGCACGGCCAGCAGCGAGTGTCCCCCCAGCTCGAAGAAGCTGGAGCGCACGCTGACGGGGGCCACCCCGAGGAGCTGCTCCCAGGCGCTCACGAGCCGCAGCTCCAGGGCGTCGCGCGGCGGCACATGCGCCTCCTGGAGGAGTGTGTCCTCGGCCCTGGGCGACGGCAGGGCCTTACGGTCGACCTTGCCGCTGGGGGTGAGCGGCAGGCCGGCCAAGGGCACGAAGACCGCCGGCACCATGTACTCGGGCAGGCGCTGCCGGAGGTGCTGACGCAGCGCCTCGGCCGACACCTGGGCATTCTCCGCGCCGGCGGGGACCACGTAGGCCACGAGCCGCGGGTCCCCGGCCACGTCCTCGCGCGCCAGGACCACCGCGTCCAGGACGCCGTCGTGCATGCGCAAAGTGGCCTCGATTTCACCCAGCTCGATGCGGAAGCCGCGCAGCTTCACCTGGAAGTCGAGCCGCCCGAGGTACTCCAGCGTCCCGTCATGCCGCCAGCGCGCCTTGTCCCCCGTGCGGTACAGCCGCTCGCCCGGCGTGGCCGCGAAGGGATTGGGGACGAAGCGCTCCGCCGTCAGCTCTGGCTGCCCCTGGTAGCCCCGGGCCAGTCCTTCGCCCGCCAGATACAGCTCGCCCGCGACTCCGACAGGGGCCAGCTGCTGCTGCGCGTCCAGCACGTAGGCGCGCGTCCCTGGCAGCGGCGTGCCGATGATGGGCACCGGGCTCGGGCTGTGCTGGACCCGCGAGGACGTGGCGTACACGGTGCTCTCCGTGGGGCCGTAGGCGTTGAACGCCGTCGTGCGCTCCGTGCGCGCCAGCGGGGCCCAGAGCGACGCCGTCATCTGCTCGCCCGCGCACAGAATCGTCGAGGGGACGTGGGGCTGGTCGAGGAGCCCCGCCTGGAGCAGTGGCATCAACTGCGCGGGCGTGCAGTCGAGCACGTCCACGCGCTGCCGCGTCAGCCACGCCAGCATCGCCTCCGGGTCCTTTCGCGTCTCCTCTGGAACGAGGCACAGGCAGTGGCCGTCCGCCAGATGGACGAGCTGCTCCAGGCTGACGTCGAAGTAGAGCGGGGCGTTCAGACTGAAGCGCTTCCCGGGGGCTTGGCCCGAGTGGAAGGTCTGATTCGCGGCGGCGTGCAGCGCGGCCAGGGAGCCGTGCTGCACCATGACGCCCTTGGGCGTCCCCGTGGAGCCGGACGTGTAGATGACGTACGCGAGGTTCTCCCCTCGGACGTCCACTGTGAAGCCTCGACTGGGCAGTGAGGTGAACCGGGAGGCCTCCGTGTCCAGGCACAGCACATGCTGGACCTCGGGTTGCCACGACGCCATCAGGTGATGGTGGGTGAGGAGCACCGTGGCCTGGCTGTCCTGGAGGACGAAGGACTTGCGCAGCGCGGGGGAGGTGGGGTCGAGCGGCACGAAGGCACCGCCCGCCTTGAGCACCGCCAGCACCGCGACGATGGCATCGGGCGTGCGCTCCAGGCACAGCGCCACCCGGACCTCGGGGCCCACGCCCAGCGTGCGCAGGTAGGCGGCGAGCTGGTTCGCCCTCGCGTTGAGCTGCGAATACGACAGCACCTGCTCGTCCAGCGCGACGGCGGGGGCATTGGGCGTCCGGGTGACCTGCTGCTCGAAGAGCGCGTGGAAGTGCCCACCGCGCTCCACCGTCGGCTCGGGGCCACTCCAGTCACCCTGCATCAACTGCTGCTCCGCTTCCGTGTGGAGGGGGAGGCTCAGCACGGAGGTGTCGGGTGATGCCACCGCGGCCTCCAACATGCGCCGCAGGTGCGACACCAGTTGCTCGGCCGTCGCGGGCTCGAACAGCTCCGTGCTGTAGATGAGGGCGCCCTGGTAGCCATCCGCGACACGCGAGACGATCAGCTCCAGCTCGAAACGGCTGATGTCGTGGTTCGGATCGAGTTCCCGCAGGGACAGCTCCGGGAGGGCCAGCTCATCCCCAGGCGCGTTCTGAAGCGCGAAGAGCACCTGGAACAGCGGTGAGCGGCTCAGGTCGCGCGGGGGCTGGAGCTCCTCCACCAGCCGCTCGAAGGGCACGTCCTGATGCTCGTAGGCGCCCAGCGTCATGTCGCGCACTTGCGCCAGCAGCTGGCGGAAGGACAGCTCCGGCGACACGTGCGCGCGCAGCACCAGGGTGTTGACGAAGAAGCCGATGAGGGGCTCGGCCGCAGCCTGACGGCGCCCCGCGATGGGCGAGCCCACCAGCACGTCATCCTGCCCGGAGTACCGGCTCAGCAGCACCTGGAACGCCGCGAGCAACACCATGAAGGGCGTGGCGCCTTCCCGCTGGGCCAGCGCTTCGAGGGTCTGGGCCAGCGGAAGCGGCAGGTACACCGGCACCGCCGCGCCGTGATGGTGAAGCGCCGCGGGCCGGGGCTTGTCGGTGGGAATGTCCAGCGTGTAGGGGGCTCCTGCGAGTCGCGCCTTCCACCACCCCACGTGCTGGTCCAGCGTCTCGCCCTGCATCCACTCCCGCTGCCAGATGGCGTAGTCCGCGAACTGCACCGGAAGCTCGGGGAGGGCAGCGTCCCGGCCGGACCGGAACGCGTCGTAGAGGCTGGCCACCTCGCGCACGAGCACGCCCATGGACCACCCATCCGAGATGATGTGGTGCATGCACAGCAGCAGCACGTGCTCGGAGGGTGCCAGCTTCAGCAGCGCGACGCGGAGCAGGGGCCCCTGGGCGAGATCGAAGGGCTTCTGCGCGTCATCCGCGGCGCGCCGGATGGCCTCGGCCTCCCGGTGTGCCCGCCCGGGGATGTCCGAGAGGTCCATGACCTCCACCGGAACGGTGACCTCCGGGTGGATGACCTGATGGGGTGATCCGCCCTGGGCGTGGAAGGTCGTGCGGAGCGACTCGTGCCGCCGCACCAGGGCGTCCACGGCCCGCTGTAGCGCCGGAATATCGAGGGCGCCCGTCAAGCGCAGCGCTGACGGCATGTTGTAGGAGGTGTCGCCCGGATGGAGCTGGTCCAGGAACCAGAGGCGCTGCTGGGCGAAGGACAGGGGAATCGGGCCGTTCCGCCGCGCGCGGGTCAGGGGCGGCAGGCGGGGCCCGGACGTGGAGGACGCCAGGCGCTCGGCGAGGGCCGCCACGGTGGGGGCCTCGAAGAACGCGCGCAGGCTCAGCTCCACCTCGAACGTGGTGCGGATGCGAGCCACCACCTGGGTCGCCAGGAGGGAGTGGCCTCCCAGCTCGAAGAAGTTGTCGCGCCGGCCGACCAGGGGGACGCGCAGCACCTCCTTCCAGACCTCGGCCAGCCGGGCCTCCAGGGTTGTCGCGGGCGGCTCGGCGTCGCGGGAGAGCGCGAGCTGTGAGGTCTCCGGCGCGGGGAGCGCCTTTCGATCCACCTTGCCACTCGGCGTCAGGGGCAGGGCGGCCAGGGGGACGAAGGCCGCTGGGACCATGAACTCGGGGAGGCTCCGCCGCAGGTGCTCCCTCAGCGCGGAGGCGTCCACCCCAGCGGCGTCTGGCCCTTGGACCGGCACGAGGTACGCCACGAGCCGCTTGTCACCGGCGACGTCTTCGCGGACATGCACCACGGCGTCGTGGACCGTGGCGTGGGCGCGCAGGGCGGCTTCAATCTCCCCCGGCTCGATTCGAATGCCGCGCACCTTCACCTGCGTGTCGCCGCGGCCGAGGTACTCCAGGTTTCCGTCACGGCGTAAGCGCGCCAGGTCGCCAGTGCGGTACAGCCGCTCGCCGCCACCGAAGGGCGATGGCACGAAGCGCTCCGCCGTCAGGTCCGGCCTGCCGAGGTAGCCGCGCGCCACGCCGCTGCCCCCGACGAACAGCTCGCCGGGCACGCCCTGGGGGACAGGGGTCAGCTCGCGATCCAACACGTACAACTGGACGTTGGTCAGCGCCCGGCCAATGGGCACCTCGCGCTCCACGCCGGCAGCCACAGGGGCTTCGACCGCAGACAGGTCCACGGAGGTGGCCACCGCCGTCACCTCGGTGAGCCCGTAGGTGTTCAGCAGGGGGACCGCGCTCCCCACGCTCCGGCGCCACTGGGCGACGCGCTCCGGCGCCACGCGCTCGCCGCCAATCACCACCCACTTCAGGCCCTTGGGGAGGCGGGCGGTACCGGCGTCGAGGCTGGCCGTCACGTCGTGCCAGAAGGCCGTGGGCAGGTTGAGCTGGGTGATGCCGGCCTCCTCGCACTTCGCCAGGAAGGCGGCCGGCGCGTCGAGCATCTCCGGCGTGCGGAGCACGAGCGTCCCGCCCCGCGTCAGGCATGGGTAGATCTCCTCGGCGCTCGTGTCCCAACTGATGGACGCGAACTGGAGCACGCGGTCGCCGGGCGCCACCGGGAACGACGTCCAGGCGGCGCGCGTGAAGCTCACCAGGGAGCGGTGCTGGACGACCACGCCCTTGGGGCGTCCCGTCGAGCCGGAGGTGTAGAGCACGTACGCCGCCGCTTCCGGCGCCCCGATCAGGGTTGGCACCGTCGGGACTCCCATGGCCGGGGAGCGGTCCGCATCCAGCCACACCCGGTCCGGGGCTTCGCCCAAGCGCTCACGCAGCGCCTTGCGCGCCACGATGACCCCGGCGCCGCTGTCCTCCAGCATGAAGCGCAGGCGCTCCACCGGATACTCCGCGTCCAAAGGCACGTACGCGCCTCCGGCCTTGAGCACCCCCAGCAGCGCGACCAGCAGCTCCACCGAGCGCTCCACGCAGACAGCGACGCGGGTCTCCAGGCAGACGCCCGCCTCACGGAGGCGGTGGGCGAGCGCGTTGGCGCGCGCGTCCAGCTCCCGGTACGTCACCTCCTCGGTGCCCGCCACCACGGCCACGGCCTCGGGTGTGCGCGCAACCTGGGCCTCGAACAGCGCGTGGATGCACGCGTCATCGGGCAGGGTCTCGCGTGCCCCTCGTGACGCATCGAGCAGGGCCTGGCGCTCCTCGGGCGTCATCATCGGCAGCGAGGCCACACGGTCGTCAGGCCGGGCCAGGATTGCCTCCAGCAACGCCCGGAAGTGGGCGGCCATGCGTCGGGCCGTCCCGGACTCGAACAGGTCGGTGCTGTAGTTGAGTGTGCCGGCGAAGCCGTCCGTGCCGCGGAACAGGTCCAGGCTCAGCTCGAACAGCGCCACGCCCGTATCGTCACCCTCGGCGGGCCGTATCGTCAGGCCGGGCAGCGACAGCTCGGGGATGTGGGCGTTCTGCAAGGTGAAGAGCGTCTGGAAGAGCGGCGTGCGGCTCGGGTCCCGCGCCACCTGGAGCTCCTCGACGAGCCGCTCCACGGGGAGGTCCTGGTACTCGTAGGCGCCCAGCGTGGTCTCTCGCACCTGGGTCAGCAGTTGCCGGAACGTCAGTCCGGGGTGGAAGCGCGCGCGCAGCACCAGCGTGTTGACGAAGAAGCCGATGAGGCCCTCCGTCTTCGCGTGCTGCCGGCCCGCGATGGGCGACCCCACCAGCACGTCGTCCTGGGACGAGTACCGGTTCAGCAGCACCTGGAACACCGCGAGCAACGCCATGAAGGGCGTGGCGCCTTCCCCCTGAGCCAGCGTCTCCAGCGCCTGGCTCAGCGCCAGGGGCAGCTCCACCGGGATAGATGCTCCGCGGTTGCTCAAGAAGGCGGGCCGAGGCTTGTCGGTGGGCAGCTCCAACGCATGCGGGGCCCCGGCGAGCTGCGCCTTCCACCAGCCGAACTGTTGATTCAGCGCCTCTCCCCGCAACCATCCGCGCTGCCACACCGCGTAGTCCGCGTACTGCACCGGGAGCTTGGGGAGGGACGCGGGCTGCCCCGAGTGGAAGGCAGCGTAGAGCGCCGTGACTTCGCGGACGAGCACGCCCATGGACCAGCCGTCTGAGACGATGTGGTGCATGCACAGCAGCAGCACGTGCTCGGAGGGTGCCAGCTTCAGCAGGAGGACCCGCAGCAGCGGCCCCGTGCTCAAGTCGAACGGGCGCCGGGCCTCCTCGGTGGCGCGCGCCAGGGCTTCGGCTTCCCGCCGCTCGGGTTCCTGGATGCCGGTCAGGTCCACCGTCTCCACCGGTACGGAGCGAGGTGGGTGGATGACCTGCTGGGGCTCGCCCCCCTCCGCATGGAACGTCGTGCGGAGGGCTTCATGCCGGTGGACCAGCGCGTCCACGGCTTGCTGCAGGGCGCGCGTGTCCAGCCCACCTGACAAGCGCAGCGCCGACGGCATGTTGTAGGAGGCATTGCCCGGCTGGAGCTCCTCCATGAACCAGAGCCGTTGCTGGGCGAAGGACAGGGGGATGGGCCCGCCCCGCCGCGCGCGGGTCAGCGGCGGCAAGCGGGAGCCGGACGCGGTGGACGACAGGCGCTCGGCGAGCGCGGCCACCGAGGGCGCCGCGAAGAACGTGCGCAGGTTCAGGTCCACGTCGAAGGTGGAGCGGATGCGCGCCACCGCCTGCGTGGCCAGCAACGAGTGGCCGCCCAGCTCGAAGAAGTTGTCGTGCCGGCCCACGGTGGGGACGCGCAGCACCTCCTTCCAGACCTCGGCCAGCCGGGCCTCCAGAGGCGTCGCGGGCGGCTCCGCATCACGTTGGACGGCGAGGTGGGAGACATCCGGTGCGGGCAACGCCTTCCGATCCACCTTGCCGGTGGGGGTGAGGGGGAGGGTGGCCATCGGCACGATGGAAGCGGGCACCATGTACTCTGGGAGCCGCTGTTGCGCGTGCCGGCGCAGTGCATCCACCGTCACCGGGGATTCCGGCGTGACCTCCACGACGACGTAGGCCACGAGCCGCTTGTCCCCAGGGACATCCTCGCGTGCCAGCACCACGGCCCCGCGCACGGCCGGGTGCGTTCGCAGCACCGCCTCGATTTCACCCAGCTCGATGCGGAAGCCGCGCAGCTTCACCTGGAAGTCGAGCCGGCCCAGGTACTCCAGCGTCCCGTCGTGGCGCCAGCGCGCCTTGTCGCCCGTGCGGTACAGCCGAGCCCCCGGCTCGCCGCTGAAGGTGTCCGGGATGAAGCGCTCCGCCGTCAGGTCCGGCCGGCCCAGGTAGCCTCGGGCGAGCCCGTCTCCAGACAGGCACAGCTCTCCCGCGATGCCCACGGGCGCGAGCCGCTGCCTCGAATCCAGCACGAAAGCGCGCGTCCCCTGGATGGGCCGCCCGATGACGGGCACCGGCGCCGTGCTGTTCCGCACGCACGCCGTGGTGGCGCAGACCGTGTTCTCCGTGGGGCCATACGCATTGAACGCCGTCGTGCGGTCCGTCTCCGCCAGTTGCTTCCAGACCGAGGGGGGCATGGCCTCGCCCGCGCAGACAATCTTCGCGGGGACGTGGCTCTGCCGCAGCAGCCCGGCCTGGAGCAGCAGCGTCAGTTGCGCGGGCGTGCAGTCAAGCACGTCCACCCGGTGCCGCGTCAGCCAAGCCAGCATCGCCTCCGGGTCCTTGCGCGTCTCCTCCGGCACGAGGCACAGGCAGTGCCCCTCCGCCAGGAAGACGAGCCGCTCGATGGAGCCGTCGAAGTACAGCGGAGCGGTGAGGCTCAGCCGCAGCCCGGTGGGCCCCGGCGGGAGGTACGCCTGCCCCATTCCCTGGAGCAGGGCGAGCATGGACCGGTGCGGCACCATGACGCCCTTGGGCGTGCCCGTGGAGCCGGACGTGTAGATGACGTACGCGAGGCTCTCCCCTCGGACATTCACCGGGACATCGTGCCTGGGCAGCGAGGAGAACCGGGCCGCCTCCGTGTCCAGGCACAGCACATGCCGGACCTGGGGCTGCCAGGAGTCCATGAGGTGCTGGTGGGTGAGGAGCACCGAGGCCCGGCTGTCCTGGAGGATGAAGGCCTTACGCTGCGCGGGGGCCTCCGGGTCGAGGGGCACGAAGGCGCCTCCCGCCTTGAGCACCGCCAACTCGGCGGCGATGGCGTCGGGGGTGCGCTCCAGACACAGGCCCACGCGCGCCTCGGGGCCCACCCCCAGCGCGCGCAGGTAGGCGGCGAGCTGGTTCGCCTTCTCGTCGAGCTGGGCGTAGGTCACCACCTGGTCGTCCAGCACCACGGCGGGAGCATCGGGCGTCCGGGCAACCTGTTGCTCGAAGCGCGTGGGGAACGACGCCTCGCGCGAGTCCCCGGGCGGGTCCTCCAGCGACCGCGAGTCCTCGCTCCGGAGAGGCAGGTCGGTGATGGCGGTATCCGGTGCTTCGAGCGCCTCCGCGAGCAGGGCCTTCAGGTGCGCCACCAGCCGCGTCGCCGTGGCGGGCTCGAACAGGTCGGTGTTGTAGACGAGCCCGCCCTGGTAGCCCTCCGCCGCGCGCGACAGGACGAGCTCCAGCTCGAACTTGCTGACGGTGTGCCGGGGGGCGATGCCCCGCAGGGACAGCCCTGGCAGGGACAGGTCGGGGACGGGGGTGTTCTGAAGCGCGAACAGCACCTGGAAGAGCGGCGTGCGGCCCTCCTCGCGAGACGGATGCAGCTCCTCCACCAGCCGCTCCACGGGGAGGTCCTGGTGCTCGTAGGCTCCCAGCGTGGTCTCACGCACCTGGGCCAGCAGCTCGCGGAAGGTCATCTCCGGGGTGAGCCGTGCGCGCAGAACCAGCGTGTTCACGAAGAAGCCGATGAGCCCCTCCGTCTGCGCATGCCGGCGGCCGGCGATGGGCGAGCCCACCACCACGTCGTCCTGCCCCGAGTACCGGCTCAGCAACATCTGGAACGCCGCGAGCAGCACCATGAAGGGCGTGGCCCGCTCACGCAGCGCGAGCGCGTCCACGGCGTCGCTCAGCGCGTCCGGCAGGTGGATAGGGGTGCTCGCGCCCTGGAAGGACTGCTGCGCGGGACGGGGCTTGTCGGTGGGCAGCTCCAGGTATGCCGGGGCGCCTTCGAGCATGCCTCGCCAGTAGTCGAGCTGCGCTTCCAGGACCCGGCCCTGGAGCCAGTGCCGCTGCCACGCCGCGTAGTCCGCGTATTGGAAGGGAAGCTGGGGCAGGGGAGAGGGTTGCCCCTGGCTGAGTGCCGCGTAGAGCGCGGCCATCTCGCGGACCATCACACCGTTCGACCAGCCGTCGGTGACGATGTGATGCATCTTGAGCACCAGCACGTGCTCCGTCGGTGACTGCTTCACCAGGAGGGCGCGGACCAGCGGGCCCCGCTCCAGGTTGAAGGGGCGCTGAGCCTCTTCCTCCACGCGGCGGAGCGTTTCCTCGTCGCGAGCCGGGACATTGGCCATGGCCGTCAGGTCCACGACCTGGATGGGGACCGGCGCGGGTGGGTGGATGACCTGGATGGGCACGTTCGCTTCGAGGCGGAACGTCGTGCGCAGCACCTCGTGACGGGCGACCAGGGCATCGAAGCCCCGCTGGAGCGCGTCCAGGTGCAGCTCGCCCGAGAGCTTCAGGGCGAGGGGATGGTTGTAGGCGCTGCTCCCCGAGTCACTCCATTCGCTGATGAACCACAGCCGCTGCTGGGCGAAGGACAGCGGGAGCGGCGCGCTCCGGTCCGCGCGCGTCAAGGGCGGTACCGTGGCCAAGGTCTCCTCGGGCGCGCTCCGCTGCCCATCCAGGAACGCAGCGAGCCCCGCGACGGTGGGCGCATCGAAGAAGCTCCGGAGCGGAAGCTCGACGCCGAACTGAGACCGGACACGGACGACCACCTGGGTCGCCAGCAGGGAGTGGCCTCCCAACTCGAAGAACCCGTCATGGACGCCCACACGGCGAACGCCCAGCACTTGCGAGAACAGCTCCGCCAGTGCCTCCTCGGACGGCGTGCGCGGCGCGACGTAGTGGCCTCGCTGGGACATGGGCGCATCGGGGGCCGGCAGCGCCTTGCGGTCCACCTTCCCGCTGGGCGTCAGCGGCAACACCCCGAGGTGCATGAAGGCCGAGGGCACCATGTACTGGGGAAGCTGCTTCTGGAGGTGCGCACGCAGCGCTTCGGCCTCCAGCGGCGCCGAGTCTCCCGTGACGTAGGCGACGAGGCGCTGGTCTCCCAGGGCGTCCTCACGCACCAGGGCCACAGAGTCCCGCACGCCCGGGTAGGCGCGCAGAGCAGCCTCGATTTCCCCCAGCTCGATGCGGAAGCCGCGCAGCTTCACCTGGAAGTCGGCCCGCCCGAGGTACTCCAGCGTCCCATCCGGCAGCCAGCGCGCCACGTCACCGGTGCGGTAGAGGCGTGCGCCGGGCTCGGTGCTGAAGGCGTCCGGGATGAAGCGCTCCGCCGTCAACTGGGGCCGCTGCCAGTAGCCGCGCCCCACCTGCACGCCGCCAATGTGCAGCTCGCCCGGAATGCCCACCGGCGCTGGCTGCCCATGCCCGTCCAGCACGTACAGCGCCGTGTTCGCCACCGGCCGGCCAATGGGCACCCGCTGGAAGTCCTCTCCACGAGGGCAGGGCCAGTACGTCACGTCCACCGCCGCTTCCGTCGGGCCGTACAGGTTGTGTACCTGTGCCGAAGCCGGCAGCCGCGCATGGGCCTTCTTCACCAGCTCCGCGCTCAACGCCTCGCCGCTACACACCACCCGCCGCAGGGTGGCCAGCCCCTCCAGCCCCGGCTCCTCCACGAAGGCCCGCAGCATGGAGGGCACGAAGTGCACCGTCGTCACGCCCTCTGCCTTCATCAACTGCACCAGGTACGCCGGCTCCTGGTGCCCACCGGGCCGCGCCATGACCAGCCGGGCGCCCGCCAGCAGGGGCCAGAAGAACTCCCACACCGACACGTCGAAGCTGAAGGGCGTCTTCTGCAACACCACGTCCCCAGCCCCCAGCCCGTACTCCTCCTGCATCCACCTCAGACGGTTGACGACGCCCCCGTGCGCATTCATCGCCCCCTTCGGACGGCCCGTGCTGCCCGAGGTGAAGATGACGTACGCCAGCGACTGCGCCCCCACCTCCACCGGCAGCCTCGTCGTCGGCTGGCTCGCCACCTCGTGCGCCGCGCTGTCCAGGCACACCACTCGCGCGGCGCTCGCCGGTAGCACGGACGTCCACTTCTCCTGCGTCAGCACCACCCGCGCACCGGTGTCCTCCAGCAGCCAACCCAAGCGCTCCTTCGGATAGCCCGGGTCCACCGGCACGTACGCGGCCCCCGCCTTCAGCACGCCCAGCAGCGCCACCACCAGCTCCACCGAGCGCTCCAGGCACACCCCCACCAGCGACTCTGGCCCCACGCCCAGCTTCCTCAGGTGGTGCGCCAACTGGTTGGCTCGCGCCTCCAGTTCGGCATACGTCACTCGCTGCGACTCGCACGTCACCGCCACCGCGTCCGGCGTCCGTGCCACCTGCGCCTCCACCAGCCCGTGCACCGTCGCCTCTGGTGCGTACACCACCTCCGTCCCCTGGAAGCCCTTCAGCACCTGCTCCCGCTCCGCCATCGTGAAGATGGGCACGTGGTGCAGCGGGACGTCGGGTGTCGCAGCCACGGCTCGGGCGAGCTGGCTCAGGTGGCCGGCGAGCCGCTCCAGCGAGGCCCCATCGAAGAGGCTCGTCGCGTACTCGAAGCGGCAGAACAGCTCGTTCTTGCTCTCGACGACCTCCAGGCTCAGGTCGAACTTGGACGTGTCCGCGGCGAGCGCGAGCTGACTCAGCTTGAGCGATTGATGGGACACGTCCACCGACGGCGTGTTGACCACGTTGAGCACGGCCTGGAACACCGGCGTGCGGCTCTGGTCGCGCGGAAGCTGGAGGGCTTCGATGATGCGCTCGAAGGGCGCGTCCTGCCGGGCGAACGCGTCCAGCGCCTGCCGCTTCACGCGTCCCAGCAGCTCCCGGAACGACGGGGCTCCCTCCAGACGCGAGCGCAGCGCGAGCGTGTTCACGAAGCACCCCAGGAGCCCCTCCACCTCCGGCCGCGTCCGGCCCGCCGTGGGGATGCCCACCGCGAAGTCCTCCTGGCCCGCCGTGCGTCCCAGCAGCGCCTGGAACAGGGCCATGAGCACCATGAAGGAGGTGGCGCCCTCACGACGGCCGAATGCGAGCAGCGGCTCGGCCACCTCGGCGGGGAGCTGGAAGCGGAAGCTCCCGCCCGCGTAGGACTGAACGGCGGGCCTGGGCCGGTCCGTGGGCAGTTCGAGCGCGGGTACGCCCGCGAGCTGCTCCTTCCACCAGCGGACCTGCTCCTCCATCACCGCGCCTTCCAACCACTGGCGCTGCCAGACCGCGTAATCCACGTACTGCACGGGCAGCGGTGGGAGCGGGGAGGGGATGCCCGCGCTGAAGCACGCATAGAGCACGGACAGCTCGCGGCCGAGCACCAGCGTGCACCAGGCATCGGAGATGACGTGGTGCTGCATCAGGCTGAGGACATGGTCCTCGGGCCCCATCCGCAACAGCAGCGCACGCGCCACCGGCCCCCGCTCCAGGTCGAAGGGCGTGGCCCCCAGCGCCATGCACCGGCGCAGCATCTCCGCTTCCCGCGCTTCCGCCGTGTCGCCGGGCACGTCCTCCACCGGCAGGGGCAACGAGCCCTCTGGGTGGATGACCTGCACCGCGCCGTGCTCCGTCAACTGGTACGTGGTGCGCAGGACCTCGTGCCGCTGCACCACCTCGTTCAGCGCGGCCTGGAGCGCCGCGATGTCCAGCGGGCCGGTGAGCCGGAAGCTGGAGCCGTTGTTGTACGCCGTGCTGGCCGGGTCGAGCTGCTGGAGGTACCAGAGCCGCTGCTGCGCGAAGGACAGGGGCAGGGGGCGATCCCTGCGCGCCCTTGGAATCGCGGAGGGCTCGGGGGGCAGCACCGCCGCCGGTTGCACGAGCGTGGCGGGCGCCTTGGGCTTGGGCGCGGCCACCGGGACCTTCGGTGCGGCGGGCAGGGTGACTTGCTCCACGCCGCCATCCACGCGGAGCCGGGCGTGGCGCCCGGTGCGGAAGAGGCGGGCCGATGCGCTCGATGGATGCCGCACGAACCTCCGGCGTTCCTCGTCCCTGGCACGCCAGAGGTCCCAGGGGAGCCCGGCGCCTTCCAGGGCCAGCTCGCCGACGACGCCCGGAGGCACCGGCATCCCGGCCGCGTCCAGCACCCAGGACCGGAGCCCCTCCGGCACGCGCTCCGTCGGCGGCCGGGGCAGGAGGCCTCCCTCGCCAGCCGCGCCCGCGAGCAGCACCTCCGCGCCGAGGCTCCGATGCAACGACAAGGCGAGCTCCGGGGAGGCGCCGTCGAGGACCAGCGCGCCGACGGGTGCCAGCGCCTCGCGCGCCTCGGGCAGCTCCGCAAGCGCGCGGGCCAGCCGAGCGGAGGCATGCAGCAGAACGGCGCCGGACTGGCGCGCCAGGGCCAGCAGCTCGTCCACGGCCAGCGTGCTCTCCACGCGCCGCCGCTCCTTGCGCTGCGTGGCGTCCTGCTCCAGTCGCTCGCGAATCGCGGTCAGCCGGCGCAGGCCCTCCAGCACCACGGGCGTCTCCAGGCCGAAGTCGATGAGGCAGGCCACCTCGTCCACGTCCGACTCCCGGACCTGGAGGAGCCGCTGCACGCCGCTCTCCACCGTGCCGATGAGGCCGGTGCCCCTGGCGTGGTGCTCGAAGGTGTGTTCGAGCAGGGCGTTGACGTCCTCCTCGGAGACCTTGTCGAGCTCGCCCTGGTAGCCCTGGGCAGCCAGCAGCGTGGCGGTGATCTCCGCCGAGCTCCGGAAGTAGCTCAGCAGCGGCTTGCGGACGGTGCGCAGGACCTCCTGCTCGTCGTCCCCGATGAACGCGTGGAGCATCAGCGCGACGTGCCCGCGGCCCGGGTGGCCGTTGCGCCGCCACGCCTCGCGGTAGAGCGCTACCTTCTGCTTCAGCTCTTCGAGCGACTGGGTGAGCAGGCCGGTGAGCACGCCCGCGCCCACCTCGCCAGCGAGCCGGAAGGTCTCCGGATTGCCCGCGGCCGTGAGCCACACCGGCAGCTCGCGCTGCACCGGCTTGGGCCGCAGCCCCACCTCCACGGTGACGCCACCGCCACCGGGCCTGCGGACCTTCTCGCCGCGCCACAGCGCGCGCACCGTCTCCAGGTTTCGCAGGAGGACGTTCCGGCGGTCCTCGAAGTTCTGCGGGGCGAAGGTGAAGTCCGCCACGTGCCAGCCCGTGGCCACCGACAGGCCCGCCCGGCCGCCCGAGAGGTTGTCCACCACGGACCACTGCTCGGCGACCAGCAGCGGGTCATGGAGGGGAAGGACGACGCTGCCCGAGCGCAAGCTCAGGTTCCGGGTGATGGTGGCCAGGGCCCCCGCCACCACCGCGGGCTGGGGATAGAGGCCGCCGAAGGAGTGGAAGTGACGCTCCGGCGTCCACACCGCGGAGAAGCCGTGGGCGTCCGCGTACTTCGCGCCCTCCACCAACAGCTCGTACTTCGGACCGGTGAGAGAATCCTCGTCGTTGGCGAAGTAGATGAGGCTCAGGTCCATCGCGCCCTGGCGCGGGCCGCCTCCGTGAAGCAGCTCCCACTGCGCCGTTGCCTGCTCGGAGGGGAACGTCACCGTCAGCCCGCGTGACAGGGCCCACAGGGCCTCCAGCTCCGGGCGTTCGGCGGTGGCCTCCGCGGCGGCCAGCCAGCGCGCGCCCTCGACCGGGCGCAGCCGCGAATCGAGCGCGTCGAATAGTTCGGCGAGCCCCTGGTGGACCAGCGCCCACGGAGACTGGTTCGGGCCCACGGGCAGGAGCCAGGCCAGGGCTTCGGACGTGGGGGCCACGCCGTCCGCGCCGGTGCCGGAGGTCTCCAGGACGTCCTCGACGTGAAGCACCCGGGCGGCCTCCAGCCGCGCGGACGTCATGACACCGCGCCAGGTGACGAGCACCGGCACGCGGGCACCGGGCGGCGCGAAGTCCGTCAGGTTCCCCAGGTCCGAGGGTCCCAGTGCCACCACGGCGCCGCCCGCCTCCAGCACGCCCCAGAGGACGGCCAGCTTCGCGGGAGAAGGCCGCACACAGACGGCGACCGGCTCACCGGGCTGGACGCCCAGTGACCGCAGCCGCGCGGCCACGTTTCGCGCACGCCGCGACAGCTCCGACCACGTCCAGGACGTCGCGCCCTGGACGACGGCGGCAGCGTCGGGATGCAGGGCCGCCCGCTGCGCCAGCCGCGAAGGGATGGGCATGGTCGCACGCCGGGCGAGGGGAGCGGGCCAGCCACGCCGCTCCGCGCCGGTGGCCACGGCTAGGCGCGAGATTCGCTCGGCAGGCTGGGACAGCGCGTTGCCCAGCAGCACCTGGAGGTGCTCGACCATGCGCCGGGCCGTGGCCTCGTCGAACAGCTCGGTGGCGTACTCCAGCGCTCCGCCGATGCGGCCGGACTCGTCGGCCAGCACCAGGGACAGGTCCGACAGCGTCGCACCCCACTGCACGGGGGCATCCGGCACCTCCACCAACGAGCCGCGCACCCCCGTCAGCTCCAGTGCCGCGGCCGAGCCACTCGCGGTGGTGTGGAATACGAAGATGGAGTCCGTCAGGCGGCCCCGGCCAATGTCCCTGCCGGGAATGAGCGCCTCCACCAGGTGCTCGAAGGGGACATCCGGACGCAACTGGACGTCATTGACCTCCTGCCGCACGCGGGCGAGCAACTCCATGAAGGTGGGGTCGTCCGCGAAGCTCGTGCGGAACGCCACCGAGTGCGCCACGTAGCCGATGAGCGGCAACAGCTCCGGGCGGGTGCGGTTGCCGAGGGGCGTGCCGACGATGATGTCCGTCTGTCCGCTGTAGCGGTGGAGCAGCGCCTGCCACGCGGCCAGCACCATCATGTAGGAGGTGTAGCCCTCACGCTTGCCGAACTCCGCCACCTGCCGGGATAGCTCGGGCGGGAAGGCCACGGGCATGCGCACGGAGGTCAGCGGGCTGGTCGCGGGGCGCGGCCGGTCCGTGGCGATGCCCAGCTGGCGAGGCATGGCCGCCAGCCGCTGACGCCACCACTGCTCCTGATCGGGCAGCCGTTCCTCGGCGATGACCTGCCGCTGCCAGGCGCCGAAGTCAGCGTACTGCACGGGGAGCGGAGGAAGGGAGGAGGGGCGGCCCTGCTGGAAGGCCGCGTAGTTCTGGAAGAGCTCGTGGATGAAGATGCTGATGGACAGCGTGTCGCTGACGATGTGGTGGATGTTGCCCAGCAGCATGTGCAGTTGCTCACCGAGCTGGAGCAACGTGGTCCGGACGACAGGGCCGTTCACCAGATCGAACGGCCGCGCTGCGTCCTCGCGAGCCAGCCGCATGGCCTCCGCCTCGCGCTGCTCGGGCGAGCCGGTGAGCGCCACGCGCACCAGGGGGACGTGCATCCGCTCATGGAAGCGCTGCACGGGGCGGCCATCCACCGCGTCGTAGGTGGTTCGCAGGGCCTCGTGGCGCTGGATGATCTCCTGGACGGCGCGCTCCAGGAGCGCCGCATCGACGGCCCCTTCGAGCCGGAGGACGAAGGGGATGTTGTAGGCGGACAGGCCCGGCAGGTGTTGCTCCAGGCGCCAGACGCGCTCCTGCGTGAACGACAGGGGCAGCGGGCGCGAGCGCGGCAACGGAACGATGGGGAGCTCGTGCGTCGTCTCCACGGCCGGTGCCTGACGCAGCAGCGGCTCCAGGCGCTGGGCGATGCCGGCGACGGTGGGGGCCTCGAACAGCGCGGCCAGAGGGAGCTGGACGCCGAACGTGGACCGCACCTGGTTGAGGAGCTGGGCGGCCATCAGCGAGTTGCCGCCAATCTCCAGGAAGTTGTCGTCGCGGCCGACGAACGGCATGCCGAGCCGCTCGCGCCAGAGCGCCGCCAGCCGCTCCTCGGTGTCACCGCGTGGCGCGTCCTCCCGCCCCGGTGGTACCGATGGCGGCGGGGCGGCGGGGGGCTCCGCCGGCGGCATCGCGGGCGGGGTGGGCTGAGCACTCGCCAGGGCCGGGGTGGCGGCGACTGGGGGCGGCGTTGGCTGAGCGATGGTCAGGGCCTGGGTCGCGGCGACCAGGGGCTGCTGCGCGGACCGCGCCGGTGCCTCCACCCAGCAGCGCTTCTCCTGGAAGGGGTACGTCGGCAGGTGCAGCCGGCGCCGCTGCTCGTGTCCGTAGAAGGCGCTCCAGTCCACGGCCACGCCCACGGTCCACAGCTCGCCCACGGCGCTCATCAGGCTCGCGTGTTCGGTCGTCGTGCCTCCGCGGCGAAGCGTCGCCACGGCCTTCACGCGCTCCCTGTCGCGTCCCAGGCAAGCACGCACCAGCGGCGTCAGGTCCTGGCCAGGGCCGACCTCCAGCAGGAGGCTGCACCCCTCCTGGAGCAGCGCGCCCACGGCGTCCGTGAAGCGCACTGGCTGGCGCATCTGGTCCGCCCAGTATTCCGGCCGGGCCAGCTCGCCCGCCTGGGCCCAGCGCCCCGTGACGCTGGAGGCGTAGCGCAGCGACGGGGCGTGACACTGGAGCGAGCGCACCACGTCCGCCAGCGCCGGCATCAGCGGCTCCACGTCCGCCGAGTGGAACGCATGCGGCGCGGGCATCCGCACGGTGCCCACGTCACGCCGCCGCAGCGCCTCCTGGAGCCGCTCCACGTCCGCGATGGGGCCGGAGACGACGCAGCGGTCCGGCGCGTTGATGGCCGCCAGCGATAGCCGCCCCGACAGCAGCGGCACCACCTCCGACTCCGGCAGCGCGACCGCGAGCATCGCGCCCGGGGGCATGCGGTGCATCAACTCACCACGGGCCACGGCGAGCCGCAGCGCATCCTCCAGGGACAGTACGCCCGCGAGGTACGCGGCCGCGTACTCACCGAAGCTGTGGCCCAGCACCGCGTGTGGCCGCAGGCCCCAGTCCATCCACATCCGCGCCAGCGCGTACTCGACCGTGAACAAGGCGGGCAGGGCGGCGCGGGTATCGGCCACCGCGGCCGCGTCCATTCCAGGGCCGGAGAGCATCACCTCGCGGACCCGCTCCCGCAGCGCGGGCTCCAGCAGCGCCAGGCAGGCATCCACGTGAGCCCGGAAGGCAGGCTCCGCCTCGTACAGCTCCCGGCCCATGCCCGGGTGCTGCGCGCCCTGGCCTGGGAACACGAAGGCCACCCGGCGGCGGCCCACCTCGGCTTCGGTCACCTTCACGGGCGTGTAGGGCTTGCTCAGCCGCGCCGACAGGTCCGCGGCATCACGGGCCACCACGGTGCGCCGGAACTCGAAGGCCCTGCGCCCCAGGGCGTGCGTGAAGGCCACGTCCGCCAGGGACAGGTCGGCGGCATGCGCTTCGGCATGCGTGGCCAACCGCCGTGACGCCGCCTCCAGCGCCTCCGCGGAGCGGGCGGATAGCGTGACGACCTGATGGGAGCGCGTGGTGGAGCCACTGTGCGCCATGGGGGACTCCTCGAGCACTACGTGGGCGTTGGTGCCGCCAATGCCGAAGGAGCTGACGGCCGCGCGGCGCGGCGCCTCGCCCCTGGGCCACGGCCGCAGGGTGGTGTTGACGAAGAAGGGACTGGCGTCGAAGTCGATCTGCGGATTGGGCCGCTCGAAGTGGAGGCTGGGCGGCACCTCACCGTGGTGCAGGGACAGCGCGACCTTGATGAGGCCCGCCAGCCCCGCCACGGTGTCCAGGTGGCCCACGTTGCTCTTCAGCGAGGCCAGGGCAATGGTGCCCCGGTGTTCGGCGCCCAGGCCGTAGGCACGCTGGAGCGCGGCGACCTCGATGGGGTCCCCCAGCGGCGTCGCGGTGCCGTGGGCCTCCACGTAGCCGATGTCCTGTGCGCGGACGCCAGAGCGGGCCAACGCCTGGGTGATGACGGCGGCCTGCCCCTGGACACTGGGAGCGGTGTAGCCGGACTTGTTGCGGCCGTCGTTGTTCGTCGCCGTGGCCCGGATGACGGCGTAGATGGAGTCGCCGTCGCGCTGTGCGTCCTCCAGGCGCTTGAGCACCACGCACGCGACGCCGTTTCCGGACACCGTCCCCTTCGCGTTCGCGTCGAAGCTGCGGCAGTGGCCGTCCGGGGAGAGGATCATCCCCTCCTGGTAGATGTAGCCGGTGCGCTGCGGGACGGAGAGGCGGGTGGCGCCTGCCAGCGCCACGCCGGACCGGCCCGCCAGCAGGTTCTCGCAGGCGAGGTGGACGGCCACCAACCCCGTGGAGCACGCCGTGTAGACGAGGACGCTCTCGCCGGTGAGCCCCAGCTTGAAGGACGCCTTCGTGGCCAGGCTCTCATGGGTCGCGGTGCCGTAGAGCTCGAAGAGGGCCGCGCCATCCAGCGGCACCGTTGCCCGCACCGCGTCCGCGTAGCCGGAGTCGATGGCCCCTGCGTAGAGCGAGATGGCCGCCGGGGAGCGCTCCGGGTCGACCCCCGCGTCCTCCAGCGCGGACCACGCCGCCTGGAGGAAGAGCCGCTGCTGCGGGTCCATCCACTGGGCCTCACGCAGGGACAGGTCGAAGAAGCCGGGGTCGAACCCGTCGATGCCGTCCAGGACACCGCCCGCCGGAACGAAGTCGGGGTGCTGCGACAGCTCTACGCCTTCGGGGAGGCCGGGCAACCGCTCCAGCTCCTCCGGCGTGAAGCGGGAGATGGACTCGACGCCTTCCCGGAGGTTCCGCCAGAAGTCCTCCACGGAGCGGGCCCCCGGGAAGCGGCCCGACATACCGACGATGGCGACCAGACCGGAGCCCGCGGAAGGACGGCCCTCCGCATGGGCCTCGGCGGCTTGTGGCGCGGGAGCGACAGCGGCTGGTGGCGCGTCCTGCTTCGCCTCACCTTCCAGCACGGCGGCGAGCGCCTCCACGGTGGGATGCTCGAAGAGCCACACCACGGGCACGTCGCGCTTCAGCGTCTCGCGCATGCGCGTGGCGATGCGCACCACCGAGAGCGAAGTGCCCCCCAGGTCATCGAAGAGGTGGTCGTGGATGCCGACGCGCTCGGCGCCCAGCTCCTTCGCCCACAAGCTCGCGAGCTGCTGCGCCAGGGGACTCGTGGGCTCCACGAAGCGCCCGTCACGCCCGGTGGAGGCGCTGTCTGGCGCTGGCAGCGCCTTCCGGTCCACCTTGCCCGTGCTGCTCAACGGAAGCGAGGGGAGGACCACGAACATCGACGGCACCATGTACTCGGGGAGCTGCTTGCGCATCCCCGCGCGGAGGGCCGCCACGTCCGGAGGGGCCTCCTCGCGCCCCATGACGTAGCCCACCAACCGCTTGTCACCGGGGACGTCCTCCCGGACCACGGCGGCGGCGTCCAGCACGCCCGGCTGGGCGCGCAGCGCGGCCTCGACGTCCGCCAGCTCGATGCGGAAGCCGCGGACCTTCACCTGATGGTCGGTCCGGCCGATGAACTCCAGCGCGCCGTCCGAGCGCCAGCGGACGAGGTCTCCCGTCCGGTAGAGGCGCTCGCCCGGGGTGGTGGCGAAGGGGGAGGGGACGAAGCGCTCCGCGGTGAGGTCCGGCCGTGACGCGTAACCGCGCCCGAGCCCTTCGCCACCCAGGTACAGCTCGCCGGGCACCCCCACGGGTACGAGCTGGAGCTGGTCATCCAGGACGTAGGCCTGCGTATTCGAGATAGGACGGCCAATGGGCACCGTCGTCCCCACCTCCGACGCCTCCCGCAACGTGTAAGTGGTGGAGATGACGGAGTTCTCCGTCGGACCGTAGCCGTTGGTGACGGTGATTCCGCCGGAGGTCAGGGTGCGCCGAGCGTGCGGAACGGACAGGACGTCGCCCACGACATGGACGGCGCGCAGCTTCTTCAGCAGGTCGAACCGGTGCTCCACGACCTGCGAGAACAACCCCGCCGGGAACTGGATGAGCGTGACGCCGTGGCGTTCCACCACGCGGGACAGCGCGTCCACGTCCCCAGGCTGCGCGTCCGCAGGGAGGAGGACGACGCGGTTGCCCTGGAGCAGCGGCCCCCACAGCTCCAGCACCGAGCCGTCAAAGCTCGCGGGCGCCATGACCAGCCCCGTCTCGCGAGAGCCGAAGCGGACGAACGGCTCACTGCGGATGAGGCGCAGCACGCCTCGGTGCTCGATGGCCACACCCTTCGGCCGGCCGGTGCTCCCCGAGGTAAACATCACGTAGGCCAGATTGCGCGGACCCGCTCCAGACTCGGGCGCCGTGACGGGCCACGGCGACAAGTCCAGCTCCTCCATGAAGAGTGAAGGCAGTGCTCCCTCGGAGAGCGTCAGCAGGGCGTGCTGGGCCCGGGAAGTGAGCAGGAGCCGGGGCGGCGCGTCCTCCAGCATCTGCGCGAGCCGCTGCGCGGGATACCCAGTGTCCAGGGGGACGTATGCCGCGCCAGCCTTGAGCACCGCCAGCAGCGCGACCACCCAGGCGCTTCCGCGGTCGAGGCTCACGGCCACGAGCGTCTCCGTCCCCACGCCGTGGGACCGCAGCAGGTGGGCGAGCTGATTGGCGCGAACGTCGAGCTGCTCGAACGTCAGCGTCTCGTCTCCGGCCTCCAGTGCGATGGAGAACGGACGGAAGGCCGCGTGGCGCGCGAAGACCTCCGCGATGGTTGCACCGGCGCCGTCCTCGGCCCTGCTCGCGGAGTCATTCCACTCCGTGAGGAGCTGCCGGCGCTCGTCGGGGGTGAGCACCTCCACCATGCCCAGGGGCCGGTCCGGCGTTGCGGCCACCGCCTCCATGAGGGCGCGCAGGTGTCCCGCGATGCGCGCCACCGTAGCGGTCTCGAACAGGTCGGTGCTGTACTCGATGGCGCCGCGCAGCCCATCGGCTTCTTCCGAGAGGATGAGGCCCAGGTCGAACCGCGAGGTCGCGACGTCTACGTCCACCGGGCGCAACGTGAGGCCGGTGGCCCGCATCGGGCCGGTGGGGGTGTTCAGCAGCGAGAAGATGGCTTGCACCAGCGGATTGCGGCCCAGGTCGCGCCGGGGCTGGAGCTCCTCGACCAGCTTCTCGAACGGCAGCTCCTGGTGCTCGTACGCCGCGAGCGTCGTGTCGCGCACCTGGGTGAGCAGCGAACGGAACGAGTCATGCGGGCGCACGCGCGCGCGGAGCACCAGCGTGTTGACGAAGAACCCGACCAGTCCCTCCACCTCGCCGTGACGGCGGCCCGCGATGGGCGAGCCGACCAGCAGATCCTCCTGGCGGCTGTAGCGCGCGAGCAGCACCTGCCACACGGCCAGCAGCGCCATGTACGGAGTCGCGCCGGTCTGCCTCGCGAGCGCGAGCACTGGCGCCACCACCTCCCGAGGCAGGTGGATGGGGTAGAGCTCACCGAAGTGGGAGCGCTGCGCGGGGCGCGGCTTGTCGGTGGGCAGGTCCAGGACCAGGGGCGCACCGGCGAGCTGCTGCTTCCACCAGGCCACCTGCGCCGCGAGCACCTCACCTTGGAGCCACTGCCGCTGCCACGCGGCGAAGTCGGCGTACTGGATGGGGAGCGGTGCCAACATGGGGGCTCGCCCCTGGGCGAACGCCTCATAGGCCGCGGCGACGTCGCGGACCATGACTCCGAACGACCAGCCGTCGGACACGATGTGGTGCATGACCAGCACCAACACGTGCAGCTCCGCGTCCAGCTTCAGGAGGAGGGACCGCAGCAGCGGCCCCTGGGCGAGGTCGAACGGCGTGCCCGCCTCCATGGCGGCCAGCCTGCGGGCCTCGGCCTCTCGCTCCTCGGGAGGAAGGCCGGTGAGGTCGGTCAGCGGAAGCGCCCGGTCCGTGGCCGGATGGATGACCTGGATGGGGTCGCCGTCCCGCATGACGAACGTGGTGCGCAGCGGCTCGTGGCGAGCGACGAGGGAGTCCAAGGCCCGGCGCAGTGCCTCGATGTCGAGCGCCCCCTCCAGCCGGACCGCCCCCGGCAGGTTGTACTGGCTGCCTCCGGGCTGAAGCTGGTCGATGAGCCACAGGCGCTGCTGGGCGAAGGACGGCGGCAGGGCGCCGTCCCGCGGCACGGGCCTGAGAGGCGGGACCTGCGGCGCATTGGCCCGGTCCAGCATGCCTTCCTCGACGAGCTCGGTGACCCGCGCGACGGACGGCGCGTCGAAGACCGCATGGAGGGACAGCTCCACCCCGAACTGCGTGCGCAACCGGGAGACGAGCTGCGTGGCCAGCAGGGAGTGGCCGCCCAGGGCGAAGAAGTCGTCATGGAGGCCCACGCGCTCCACGCGAAGGAGCTCGCGGAAGATGGCCGCCACACGCTGCTGGAAGGGCGTCAAGCGCTCCGGTACGGGCTTCGTAGCCTCCATTGGGGTTACAGTGGGTTGGGGCAGGGCCTTGCGGTCCACCTTCCCGCTGGACGTCAGCGGCAGGTCCGGCAACGTCACGATGGCCGTAGGCACCATGTGCGCCGGAAGCTGGCCAGCGAGCCGTGTCCGCAGCGCAGCCACCTCCGGAGGTGGTTCGCCGGTGACGTAGGCGACGAGGCGCTGATCGCCCGGGGCATCTTCACGCACCAGGGCCACGGCATCCCGCACGCCCGGGTGGGCGCGCAGGGCGGCCTCGATTTCCCCCAACTCGATGCGGAAGCCGCGCAGCTTCACCTGGAAGTCAGCCCGCCCGAGATACTCCAGCGTCCCGTCCGGCAGCCAGCGCGCCACGTCACCCGTGCGATAGAGGCGCGAGCCGGGCACGCCGCTGAAGTCGTCCGGGATGAAGCGCTCCGCCGTCAGCTGGGGGCGCTGCCAGTAGCCGCGTCCCACCTGCACACCGCCAATGTACAGCTCGCCCGGAATGCCCACCGGCGCCGGCTGCCCATGCCCGTCCAGCACGTACAGCGCCGTGTTCGCCACCGGCTTGCCGATGGGCACCCGCTGGAAGTCCTCTCCGCGAGGGCAGGGCCAGCAAGTCACCTCGATCGAGGCTTCCGTCGGGCCATAGAGGTTGAGCACCTGCACTGAAGCCGGCAGCCGCGCGTAGGCCTTCTTCACCAGCTCCGCGCTCAACGCCTCGCCGCTGCACACCACCCGCCGCAGGCTGGCCAGCCCCTCCAGCCCCGGCTCCTCCACGAAGGCCCGCAGCATGGAGGGCACGAAGTGCACCGTCGTCACGCCCTCCGCCTTCATCAACTGCACCAGGTACGCCGGCTCCTGGTGCCCACCGGGCCGGGCCATTACCAACCGGGCACCCGCCAGCAGGGGCCAGAAGAACTCCCACACCGACACGTCGAAGCTGAAGGGCGTCTTC
>Ga0182745_1000990_pt1 | contig 28575 bp, 33 predicted proteins | sample eDN3rd30CKraftBY_FD_128523 | JGI IMG/M metagenome (GOLD analysis project Ga0182745, IMG submission 128523) | Enriched backyard soil microbial communities from Emeryville, California, USA - eDNA 3rd pass 30_C Kraft BY (version 2) (version 2) | ecosystem: Environmental > Terrestrial > Soil >... | reverse complement strand
GAAGGGCCTTAGCCGCTCCATCTGCGCCTCGCTCAGCCAGAAAAAATTGCCCATCGGTCAGTTCTCCTTGCGGAGCCTGAAACACGCCAAAGGCACGAAATCAATGGGTCTGGAGCCTAGCCTTTCCCCGGTTTCCCGACGAACAGGGCCGCCACGCCCCGCGCCGCCGCACCTTCGCCTCACCGGCCCCGCTTTTCTTGCGCGCATATCTCGCCTAACCTCTGGCACAAAGGAAAGGCCAGACGATGAGCAGCTACGAATACACCGTCATCCCCGCACCGGGGCGCGCAGAAAAATCGAAAGGCGCCAAGGCCGGGATCGAACGCTTTGCCGCCACGCTCGGCGACGTGCTGAACACGATGGCCCGCGACGGCTGGGAATATGTCCGGGCCGAGGTGCTGCCGGCCGAGGAACGCTCGGGCCTGACCAGCCGCACGACCATCTATCACAACCTCCTGATCTTCCGCCGCCCGACGGGGCCGGTGCCGCTCCGCGAACCCACCCCGGCCGCCGCCAACGCCGCGCCCGAGGCTCCGCCCGCCGCTCCGGCCCCGGTGACCGCGCCGGCGCCCGAGCCTGCGATGCAGGAACGTCCCGCTCAGGTGGTGGTCGATCTTCCGGCCGATGCGCCGGTCCGCGCGCCCTTCAGCCAGCCGATGCGGTCGAATGCGCGCCCCACGCCCGCCCGCGTCACCGAACCGCCGCTCAGCGCCCCCGAAATTTCCGCACCAGCGGGCCCCCGGCTCGGCCCGGCCAGCCGCTGACGGCTTCACTGTTTCCGAAATACCCCGGGGTGAGCCCCCGGCACGGGGGCGAGGGGCAGCGCCCCTCCCTCCCTCACCAATGCGGCGGGCGCTGATCGGCCAGGGGAATCGTCCCGCCCTCGGCTTCGCGCTCGGCCTCCCGCTCCATCAGCATGTCGAGGCGTCGCATGATGCGTGCAATCTCGCCTTCCTGCCGCGCGACGATGCCGGACAGGTCCTCCGCGATGCGCGTCAGATGCGCCACCGCTTCCTCGAGCCGCTCGGTTCTCTCCAGCGCCTGCTTGTCCATGCATCCTCCATCCGTTAGACCCCGCATGGAAAAGCCCGAGGCGTACCATGGCGAAAGATCAGAAAAAGCAACCCCGACCCAAGGCAGAGACGCCCAAGGGGTTCCGCGACTATTTCGGCGCGGATGTGACCGAGCGCAAGCAGATGCTCGACCACATCGCCGAGGTCTATCATCGTTACGGCTTCGAGCCACTGGAAACCAGCGCGGTCGAGACCGTCGAGGCGCTGGGGAAATTCCTGCCCGATGTGGACCGCCCCAATGCCGGCGTCTTCGCCTGGCAGGAGGCCGAAGTCCCGGGCGGCGGGGCAGGCGACTGGCTCGCGCTGCGCTATGACCTGACCGCGCCGCTTGCCCGCGTCGCGGCGCAGTTCCGAAACGATCTGCCATCCCCCTATCGCCGCTATGCGATGGGGCCGGTCTGGCGCAACGAGAAACCCGGTCCCGGCCGTTTCCGCCAGTTCTACCAATGCGACGCCGATACGGTGGGCAGCGCCTCGGTCGCGGCCGATGCCGAGATCTGCGGGATGCTCGCGGCGGCGCTCGAACATGCCGGCATCCAGCGCGGCGATTATCTGATCCGCATCAACAACCGCAAGGTTCTGAACGGCATCCTCGAGGCGATGGGGGTCGAGCCGGGCAAGCCTGCGGATGACGTCCTGCGCACCATCGACAAGTTCGACAAGGTCGGCGAGGCAGGCGTGCGCCAGCTCCTGACCACCGGCCGCAAGGACGAATCCGGGGCCGAGATCGAGGGCGTCGGCCTCTCGCCCGAACAGGCCGATCCGGTCATCGCCTTCCTGACCTCGAAGGGCGCGGACAATGCCGCGACGCTTTCGAACCTGCGCGCGGCGGTGGGGGCATCCGCGACCGGCGCCGAGGGCGTCGAGGAACTGGCGCAGATCTCGGACATGCTCGCCGCGATGGGCGTGGGCGAGGATCGGGCAGTCATCGACCCCTCGATCGTGCGCGGCCTTGGCTATTACACCGGCCCGGTCTTCGAGGCCGAGCTGACCTTCGAGATCCTCGACGAAAAGGGCCGCAAGCGGCAATTCGGAAGCGTCGCCGGCGGCGGGCGCTATGACGGGCTGGTCGAACGCTTCACCGGCCAGAAGGTGCCCGCGACCGGCGTTTCGATCGGCGTCGACCGCCTCCTGGCCGCGCTCCGCGCCAAGGGCCTGATGGGCGGCGAGGATCAGGGCCCCGTCGTCGTCACCGTCATGGACCGCGACCGGATGCCCGACTATTACGCCATGGCGGCCGAACTCCGCGCCGCCGGCATCCGGGCCGAGGTCTATCTGGGTAACCCCAAGAATTTCGGCAACCAGCTCAAATATGCCGACAAGCGCAACTCGCCCATCGCCATCATCCAGGGCGGCGACGAGGCGGCGCGCGGCGTGGTTCAGGTCAAGGATCTGGTCCTTGGCGCGAAAATCGCGGCTGAGGCCAGCCACGAGGAATGGAAGGCCCAGCCCGCCCAGACCGAGGTGGCGCGCGGCGACCTCGTCGCCGAAGTCCGGCGTATCCTCGGATGAGCAAGCGCGAGAAACAGGCGATCGGCCAGCGGATCCTCAGCGCCTTCCGCGAGGCGGGGGCCGAGGAGGTCGCGCCCGACATCCTGCTGCCGGCCGAGACGCTTCTGGACCTTTATGGCGAGGACATCCGCGCCCGCGCCTATGTCACCCAGGATCCGATCCGGGGCGAGGTGGTGCTGCGTCCCGATTTCACGGTTCCCGTCGTCCAGATGCATATGGAGAACGGCGCCGAGCCGGCGCGCTATTGCTATCTGGGCGAGGTCTTCCGCAAGCAGGACCACGGTGAAACCCAGCCCGAGCATCCGCGCGACAACGAATATCTTCAGGCCGGGTTCGAGCTTTTCGCCCGCGATCCCGATGCCGATGCCGAGGTCTTCGCGCTTTTCCACCGCATCCTCGCGCCCCTGAACCTTCAGGCGAGCATGGGCGACATGGACCTGCTGATGGATGCGGTGCGCGCGCTGCCGCTTTCGGGCGCGCGCCGCGCGGCGCTTCTCCACCATATCTGGCGGCCGAAACGCTTCACCCGGCTGCTGCGGCGCTTCAGCGCCCCCGCAGCCGCCCGCGATTTCGAACCAACGGAAGCACCGTGGACCGGGCTTCGCTCGCGGGACGAGATGCAGGCGCGGCTCGACCGGCTGCGCGCCGATGCCGCCGAGGTTCCGCTGGCCCCGCAATGGGTCGATCGTCTCGACCGGCTCTTCGCCGTCAATGCCGCCGCGCCCGAGGCTCTGGCGGAACTGCGCCGGCTCGCGGCCGAGATCCCCGACATCACCGAGGCCGTCGACCGGCTGGAACGCAACCTTGCCGACCTGTCCCGTCGCGGCGTCGATGTCGCTTCCATCCGTTTCGACGCGAGCCACGGCCGCCACACGATGGAATATTACGACGGGATGACTTTCAGCTTTGCCGCGCCGGGCAGGGCGGACTGGCCCCCGGTCGCCTCAGGCGGGCGCTATGACGCGCTGGCCGCGATGCTTGGCCAATCGCGCGGCCGCTCGATCCCGGCGGTGGGCGGCATCATCCGCCCCGGCCTGATCCACGAACTCGGGGGGCTCCAATGATCCGGCTCGGCGTGCCGTCCAAGGGACGGCTCATGGAGCAATGCTTCGAATGGTTCGCCGAACGCGGCGTGCGCCTCTCGCGCGCGGGGTCGGAACGGGAATATGCGGGTTCGGTCGAGGGCGCGGGCGATGTCGCGCTGGTCCTGCTCTCGGCGGGCGAGATCCCGCGCGAACTCAAATCCGGGCGCATCCATCTGGGCGTCACCGGCACCGACCTGATCCGCGAAAAGCTCTCGGGCTGGCGGAGCCATGTCGAGGAAGTGGTTCCGATGGGCTTCGGCCATGCCGACCTGATCCTCGCGGTGCCGGCCTGCTGGATCGATTGCGACGACCTTGACGACCTTGCCACCATCGCGCGGGACTTCCGGGCCGAGCATGGCTTCCGCTTGCGCATCGCGACCAAGTATCACCGGCTGGTCCGGGCCTGGCTCTCGGAGGCGGAAGTGGCCGATTATCAACTCGTCGACAGCCAGGGTGCGACCGAGGGGACGGTGGCCAATCTGACCGCCGATGCGATCGCCGACATCACCTCCTCGGGCGAGACGCTGCGCGCCAATCACCTGAAGATCATCGGAGGGGAGCCGATCCTGCGTTCGCAGGCGACGCTCTTGCGTTCGATCGCGGCTGGGGACGAGGACGAGGTGCGGGCCTTCATCCGGCAATTGGGGTTCTAGAAACCCGCCGCCGCCTTGCGACGTTGGGCTTGTCTCAGAATGGGAGAAAGTCCATGCGCCTGCCGATCCTTCTGGCAGTTCTTGCCGCCAGCCCCGCCTATGCCTCTTCCGAGGACGCGTGGGAGGAGTTCCGCGCCGCTGTCGAGACCGCCTGCACCGCGCTTGCCCCCGCGGAAGGGGAAACCGCGATCGAGGTGAATCCCTTCGGCTCGGAAAGCTACGGGGCGGCGCTGCTGATCACCACGCTGCCCGATGGTGGGGCCGATCGCTATGTCTGTATCTATGACAAGAAGGCCGGAAAGGCAGAGCTGACAGCGCCCTTCACCCCGCCGCAGGACGTCTCCATGCCAGCAGCCGAAGCCTCCGGCAATGTGGCACCGGAAACGACGACGAAGACGGATTCGCATTTGGTGAAACCCTGAGGGCGATGCCGGTTGCGCCGTCGCGAATGGGTATTTGAAAAACGGTGAATGGGCGGGCTATTCGCCCAATCCCACCAGAGCGCGGGCGAAATCGCGGGCGTCGAACGCGTCGAGATCGTCGATCTGTTCTCCGACGCCGATCGCGTGGATGGGCAGGCCAAATCGGTCGGCGAGCGCGACGAGGACGCCGCCCCGCGCGGTGCCGTCAAGCTTCGTCATCACGAGGCCGGAGACATCGGCCAGTTTCTGGAAGGTCTCGACCTGGTTCAGCGCGTTCTGACCGGTCGTCGCATCGAGGACCAGAAGCGTGTTATGGGGCGCCGAAGGGTCGCGCTTGCGGATGACGCGAACGATCTTCGCCAGCTCTTCCATGAGATCCTGGCGGTTCTGCAGGCGGCCGGCGGTGTCGATCATCAGAAGATCGGCGCCCTCGGCCTCGGCCCGGGCCATGGCGTCGAAAGCGAGGCTCGCCGGATCAGAGCCCTCGGGCGCGGTCATGACCGGCACCCCGGCGCGCTGGCCCCAGATCTGCAACTGCTCGACCGCGGCGGCGCGGAACGTGTCGCCGGCGGCAATCACCACGCGCTTGCCTGCAGCCTTGAACTGGCTGGCGAGCTTGCCGATCGTCGTCGTCTTGCCCGCGCCATTGACGCCGACGACCAGCACGACCTGCGGGCGCTTGGGATAGAGGGGCAGGGGTTTTGCAACCGGTGTCATGATCCGCGCGATCTCGTCCGCAAGCAGTTCCTTCAACTCCGTTGCCGAGACGCGGCGGCCCATCCGGCCCTCGGCAAGATTGGCGGTGACGCGCAGCGATGTCTCGACCCCCATATCGGCCTGGATCAGCATCTCCTCGAGATCTTCCAGCATCGCGTCGTCCAGTTCGCGGCGCGGCTCGTCACTGCCGCCGCGACCGAATAACCGGCCCAGCATCCCGGGGCGCAGAGCAGGATCAGGCGTCGCCGGAGCCTCGGGCTGAGGCTCAGGGGCGGCTGGCGCGGCAGGGGCAGGGCGAGTTACCTCCTCCCCGGCCGTCGTCCCCCCCTCCGCGACGATATCGTTCAACCCCTCGTCGATCTTCGACGAGGACCGCGTCAGCCGGTCGCGCAGCTTCGAGAAAAACGACATGCACCCATCCTTCATTCTTTGGCGCAGAACCTAGGGCTTATCGCCCCAAAGGAAAAGGGCGCCCGGTGGACGCCCCCTCTTCACTGTTTCGGAAAATACCCCGGGGTGTGGGGCAGAGCCCCACGAACCGCGCAATCAGGCCTTGCCGAGGTAGATGTCGACCAGCTTGTTCAGCATCTCCAGCGCATCCTCGCGCGAACGCTGGAAGCTGTTGCGGCCGATGATCGAGCCATTGCCGCCGCCATCGCGGATCGCGCGGGCGTCGTCATAGACGGCATCCGCACCCTTGGCCGCGCCACCCGAGAAGACGACGATGCGGCGACCGTTGAACGACGCCTGCATGCAATGCTCGACACGCTTCGCCTGGGTCGAGATGTCGATCTTCTTCTCCTCATAGACCTTCTTCGCTTCGGGCAGCATCAGGTGGTCGGTCGAGAGTTTGATCTTGATGATATGAGCGCCGATCAGGGCCGCGATCTGGGCGGCATAGGCTGCGATGTCGATCGCGGTCTCGCCGTCCTTGGTGATCGCCTCGCCGCGCGGATAGGACCAGATGACGGTCGCGACGCCCTTGGCGGCGGCTTCCTTGCGCATCTCGACGATCTCTTCGAACATGTCGAGCGCCATGTCCGAACCCGGATAGATGGTGAAGCCGATCGCGGCGCAGCCAAGGCGCAGCGCGTCATCGACCGAGGCGGTGATGGCCTGGTTCTTGCCGGCGGTGTCCGACATCAGCGAATTGGCCGAGTTCACCTTGAGGATGGTCGGGATCTGGCCGGCAAAGGTGTCGGCGCCTGCCTCGATCATGCCCAAGGGCGCGGCATAGGCGTTCAGGCCCGCGTCGATCGCCAGTTGGTAGTGGTAATGGGGGTCATAGCCCGCCGGGTTCGGAGCGAAGCTGCGCGCCGGACCGTGCTCGAAGCCCTGGTCCACGGGCAGGATGATCATCTTGCCGGTACCCGCAAGCTTGCCGGTCATCAGCATGCGCGCCAGTTGCGCTTTCACGCCGGGGGTCTCGCCTTCGTAATTGGCGAGGATCTTGCGGACAGTATCGGTCATCTGCATCTGAAACTCCAATCCAGTTCGGGCGTGACTTAACAAAACCACCAGCAAGGGCAATTCGGATTGCGCTAACACGTCCCTGACTTTTCAGTGCCTAAGCAGAGAACCTTACAGTTGGGTGAAATTGTGCCGATTGGGGCGGCAATGGCGGAACCGGTTCGGCGGAAAGGCGTTTCCGGTGATGGCATCAAGGTGTGGAAAGACCCATGGCCAATGAAGACCCCGACAGCATTCCCGACCAGTTCCGGCACAACCGGCCGTTCTTTCTGGTATTCGCGCTGGCTTTCGTGATCGCGGCAGGGACATTCATGTATATCCTGTTCCGCGATACCGAGGCGCGCGACATCGAACGCAACCTGCCCGTCGCGGCGGCCCCCGCGACGAGCTAGGCGGGAATGAAAAAGGGGGCCTCGCGGCCCCCTCGATCCCGTCGCGATCAGCGCTTTTGCAGCGCCGCGACGCCGGGCAGTTCTTTGCCTTCCATCCATTCGAGGAAAGCGCCGCCCGCCGTCGAGATGAAGGTGAAGTCGCCCGAGACGCCCGCCTTGTTCAGCGCCGCCACCGTATCACCGCCACCCGCGACCGAGATCAGCTTGGCCTCGCGGGTCAGCTTCGCGGCCTCGCGCGCGGCGTCATTGGTCGCGGTATCGAAGGGCGCGATCTCGAAGGCGCCGAGCGGGCCGTTCCAGATCAGCGTGCGCGACTGGCCGAAGACCTCGCAGATCTTCTCGACCGTGGCGGGACCGGCATCGAGGATCATCGCATCGGGCGGGCAGGCATCGGCGGCGACGGTCTCGTTCTCGGCCCCGGCCTTGAACTCGCGCGCGACGACGACGTCGACCGGCAGATGGATGGTGCAGCCCGCGCCGCTGGCCTTGGCCATGATCTCTCGCGCGGTGTCGGCCATGTCGCGTTCGGCCAGGGACTTGCCGACCTCGATCCCCTGGGCGACCAGGAAGGTATTCGCCATGCCGCCGCCGATGATCAGATGGTCGACCTTGCTGATCAGGTTGCCGAGCAGGTCGAGCTTGGTCGAGACCTTGGCCCCGCCGACCACTGCCGTGACCGGGCGCTGCGGGTTGCCGAGGGCGGCGTCGAGGGCCTTCAGTTCGGCCTCCATCAGGCGACCGGCCGCGGCGGGCAGCAGCCGCGCGATGCCCTCGGTCGAGGCATGGGCGCGATGCGCGGCCGAGAAGGCGTCATTCACATAGGCTTGCCCCAGCGCCGCAATCGAGGCGGCGAAGGTCGGGTCGTTCGCTTCCTCGCCCGGATAGAAGCGGGTGTTCTCGAGCAGCAGCACATCGCCGGGCTTGAGGTCGGCGACCGCGCGCTTGGCGACGCCGCCGATGGCTTCCTCGGAGAATTTCACCGGCTGGCCCAAAGCCTTTTCCAGCGCCGGCAGCACGACCTTCAGGCTCATGCTTTCGACGCGCTGGCCTTTCGGGCGGTCGAAATGGGCCAGCAGGACCGGGATCCCGCCCTTGGCCTGGATGTCCTTGATCGTGGGGACGATCTTTTCGATCCGGGTCGCATCGGTCACCACGCCATTCTCGACGGGGACGTTCAGGTCCACGCGGGTCAGGACCACCTTGCCGTCAAGGTCGAGGTCGTCGATCGTGTTGAAATCCGTCATGCTTGTCCCTTTCATTGCTCCGTTCGCGCAGCCGTGGGCGTTGTCACGCAACTTGACATTTTCGTCAACCTGCACCGGCGGTGGACCGCTGGGCAATGGTGGCGTTGAACGAACCGGCCGAAATGCTTATGCCTTTTCCCGAGCCATCAGAAGGAGACCCCCCATGGCCGAGATCAAGGATCCGGAAAACACGGTGATCATCGAGCTGAAGGACGGCCCGGTCGTGATCGAACTGCTGTCTGACGTCGCCCCGAAGCATGTCGAGCGGATGAAGGAACTGGCCCGCGCCGGAAAATACGACAATGTCGCCTTCCACCGCGTGATCGAGGGCTTCATGGCCCAGACCGGCGATGTCGAGCACGCCAACATGGAAAACAACTACAATCCGGGCCGTGCCGGCACGGGCGGTTCGGACCTGCCGGATCTTCCGGCCGAGTTCTCGCGCCTGCCGCATGACCGCGGCACGCTGGGCGCGGCGCGGTCGATGAACCCGAACTCGGCCAACAGCCAGTTCTTCATCAACTTCAAGGACAACCATTTCCTGAACGGTCAATACACGGTCTATGGCCGCGTGATCGAGGGCATGGAGCATGTCGACAAGATCGCCCGGGGCGAGCCGCCGGCGAATCCCGACCGCATGATCTCGGTCAAGGTGGCGGCTGATGTTCAGTAAGGTTCTGGTTCCGGCGCTTCTGCTTGCCGCAGGCGCCGCCCATGCCGAGGGCCTGCCGGGCGTCAGCGACGGTCCCGGCCCGAATCTGGTGATCGAGGTCGCGGATGCGACCGGCGCCGCCAAGGGCAAGATCGTGCTGGACCTTTACACCGACAAGGCTCCGAAGCATGTCGAGCGGCTGGTGACGCTGGCGAAATCCGGCACCTATGACGGTGTGGTCTTCCACCGCGTCATCGACGGTTTCATGGCCCAGACTGGCGACGTGGAATTCGGCAAGCACGGCGCGGATACGGCGCGCGCCGGCATGGGCGGCTCGTCCATGCCGGACCTCGCGGCCGAGTTCAACGATGTGAGCTTCCAGCGCGGCACGGTCGGCATGGCCCGCGCGCAGGATCCGAACAGCGCCAACAGCCAGTTCTTCATCGACCTCGCCCCGGCCGAGTTCCTCGACGGGCAATATACCGTCGTGGGCCAGCTGGTCGAAGGCTGGGAGGTGCTGAACGCGATCAAGAAGGGCGACCCCGCCGCCAACGGTTCGGTGGTCGAGCCGGACTACATGGTCAAGGTGACCGTGCAGGAGTGATCCTGCCGCCCCCGCGAAATCTGGGAAGCCCCGCCCGCGCGGGGCTTCTTGCTTGCAGCAGAGGAATGCCCATGACCACGCTTTACGTCGATGCAGATGCCTGCCCGGTCAAGGCCGAGGCCGAGCGCGTCGCCACCCGGCTGCGCCTGCCGATGGTGCTGGTCTGCAATGGCGGGTTGCGCCCGTCCCCAAATCCTTTCGTCTCGCTGGTGATCGTCCCCGAAGGCCCGGATGTCGCCGACAAGTGGATCGCCGAGCATTGCGGGCCGGGCGATGTGGTGGTGACGACCGACATTCCGCTGGCCGATCGCTGCCTGAAGGCCGGCGCGCAGGTCGTCCAGCCGAATGGCGAAGTGCTGACGCTGGCGAATATCGGCGGGCGCCTTGCCACGCGCGACCTGATGCAGGACATCCGCGCGGCGGATCCCTTCCATCAGGGCAAAGGCGGCGGCTTCACCAAGGCGGACCGCGCGCAGTTCCTGCAATCCCTCGACCGTGTGATGGTGGCGGCACAGCGCATCGGCTGAACCTGCGCAGGTTATGGACAGCGTGGCCCGAACATGGTCTGTCGGGCCATGAACCAGCGCCGCCTCGCCCCTTATCTGGCCACCGCCCTCATCATCGCCGCCGCCGCGGCGTGGCTGCTCTGGATCGGGCGAGAGCCGATCTGCAAATGCGGCTACGTCAAGCTCTGGCATGGCGAGACGATGAGTTCCGAGAACTCGCAGCATCTCACCGACTGCTATACGCCCTCGCATATCATCCACGGCATCCTGTTCTATGCCGGGCTGTGGCTGGTGGCGCGGCGGCTGCCCTTCGGCTGGCGGCTGGCGATTGCCACGCTGGTTGAGGCGGCATGGGAGATCGTCGAGAATTCCGATGCCGTGATCGAGCGCTATCGCGCGGTGACGATCTCGCTGGATTACTTCGGCGACAGCGTCATCAACTCGGTCTCGGACATTCTGGCGATGGTGCTGGGCTTCTTCCTCGCCTCGCGCCTGCCGATCTGGGCCTCGGTCGCGATCGTGGTCGGGTTCGAGCTGCTCACGACATGGCTGATCCGCGACGGGCTCACGCTGAACGTGCTGATGCTGGTCTGGCCGCTCGACGCCGTGCGCGACTGGCAGGCCGCGCTGGGGCAATAGGTTCAGGCGCGGGTAAAGCGCAGCATTCCCGCGATCCCCGAGGGGCCGTCCGAGGGGTGGTGGACCCCGTCGGTCACGACGACCTCGGCAAAGTCGAAGGGGCTTTTCCCCTCGATACAGGCGACATTGATGCCGAATTGCGTCGGATCGGAGCGGCGCTGGTGATGCGTGTAGATGCCGCAGGTCCGGCAGAAATAATGCTTCGCCGCCCCGGTGTTGAACTGATAGAGCGAAAGGTTCTCCTCGCCCGCGGTGATCTCCAGATCGCCGATGCGCGCGGTGACGGCGACCGCGCCGCGCATGGCGCAGAACGAACAGTCGCAGCGGCGCGCCGTGTTGAAGCCGTCCGCCAGCCGCACGCGGAAACGCACGGCCCCGCAATGGCACGCGGCATCGAGCGGGGCGTTATCGTCAGTCATCTTGCGGTCCTTCCATGAGGAAAAGGCCGGGGGATCGCCCCGGCCTTCCGATCATCCGATCTGCACCATGCGGTGCTTCTTCTTGCCGACCGAGACCTTCAGCCCGTCCCCGATCAGCCCCGCATCGACGGCAAGCTGCGGATCGCTGACGGCTTCGTTGTTGAGCCGCAGCCCACCCTCGGCGATCAGGCGCTTGGCCTCTTTCCCCGAAGGCGCGATGCCGGTCTGAACCAGAAGCTGCACGACCGACAGACCCGCGCCAAGCGCATCGGCGCTGATCGTCGCGACCTCCAGATCGCCACCGGCGCCGCCCTGCTCGAAGACCTCGCGGGCGGTCGCCTCGGCGCTGGCGGCGGCTTCCGCGCCGTGCAGCAGCGTCGTGACCTCATTCGCGAGGATGATCTTGGCCGCGTTGATCTCGGACCCCTGCAGCGCGCCCAGACGGTCGCATTCATCCACCGGCAGATCGGTATAGAGCTTCAGGAACCGCCCGACATCGGCATCGGTCGAGTTGCGCCAGAACTGCCAGAACTCATAGGGAGAAAGCATCGCGCCGTTCAGCCAGACCGCGCCGCCCGCCGACTTGCCCATCTTGCGCCCGTCCGAGGTGGTCAGCAGCGGCGAGGTCAGGCCCCAGATCTCGCTGTCGAGAACCCGCCGGGTCAGGTCGATGCCGTTGACGATATTGCCCCATTGGTCGGAGCCGCCCATCTGCAACCGGCAGTCGTAACGGCGGTAGAGTTCGAGGAAGTCGTAGGCCTGCAGGATCATGTAGTTGAACTCAAGGAAGCTCAACGATTGCTCGCGATCCAGCCGGGACTTCACCGATTCAAACGACAGCATCCGGTTGACCGAGAAATGCCGCCCGATGTCGCGCAGGAAATCGAGGTAGTTCAGGTTGTCGAGCCATTCGGCATTGTTGAGCATCTTCGCCTTGCCCTCGCCGTAATCGAGGTAGCGGGCAAAGACCTGTCCCATCCCGTCGATATTCGACTGGATGGCATCCGGGGTCAGCAGCGGGCGTTCCTCGCTGCGGAAGCTGGGGTCGCCCACCTTGGTCGTGCCGCCGCCCATCAGCGTGATCGGGCGGTTACCGGTCTTCTGGAACCAGCGCAGCATCATGATGTTCAGGAGGTGCCCGACATGCAGGCTGGCTGCGGTCGCGTCATAACCGATATATGCCGTGATCGGTCCGTTGATCAGCGCCTCGTCCAGCGCCTGCAGGTCAGTGCAGTCCGCCAGATAGCCGCGCTCGATCATGACATGGAGAAAGTCCGATTTGGCATGGTAGGTCATGAGCTTTTCCTTTCGAATGGCGCGGATATACCGGGCAATGGGGCAAAGGGAAAGCGATGACAGCGGACGGAACCATTCGCGCATTGGGGATGATGTCGGGAACCTCGCTGGACGGGGTGGATGCCGCGATGATCGAAACCGATGGCAGCCGCATCGCGGATTTCGGCCGCAGCGCCTATCGCGCCTATTCCGGCAATGAATCGGCGATGCTTCATGCCGCGCTGGGGCAATGGCCCGGCGGGCCGGACGTGGCCGAGGCGGCGGAGCTTTCGGTCGCGGCCCATGCCGCGCTGGCCGAAACCTTCCCCGAGGCGGAACTGGTCGGCTATCACGGCCAGACGCTGGCCCATGACCCGCAGGGGCGGGGCACGCATCAGGCCGGCGACGGCGCGGCGCTGGCGCAAAGGCTGGGGCGGCCGGTGGTCTGGGATTTCCGGTCCGAGGATGTGCGGCAAGGGGGCGAGGGCGCGCCGCTTGCGCCCTTCTTCCATTGGGCCTGCGCCGAATGGGCGATAGGGCAGGGGTTTCTGCCACCCGAGCCGGTGGCCTTCCTGAACCTCGGCGGGGTCGGAAACCTCACCTGGGTCGATCCCGCAGCCAGCGCGCCCGAAGCGCACGGCGCGTGCATCGCCTTTGACACCGGCCCCGCCAATGCGCCGCTGAACGACCTGATGCGGCTTCGTCGCGGCAGCGTCCGCGACGAGGGCGGCGCGCTGGCCTTGCAGGGGCAGCCGGACGAGGGGGTGCTGGCGCGTTACCTCGCCCATCCGCATTTCGCGCGGCCGGTGCCGAAATCCTTGGATCGCGATGCCTTCCCCGGCCTGCTGACCGAGGTCGCGGCGCTGGGCGACGCCGGTGCCGCCGCGACGCTGACCCATGCCGCCGCCGCTGCGGTGGCTGCGGGCATCGCGCTTTTGCCGGCCCTGCCGGCGCGGGTTCTGGTCTGCGGCGGTGGGCGGCACAACCGGGCGATGATGGATGCGCTGGCGCATCGCCTGCCGGTTCCGGTGGCGGCGGTCGAGGAGGCCGGGCTTGATGGCGACATGCTGGAGGCGCAGGCCTTCGGCTGGCTCGCCGTGCGGGTGCTGCGCGGGCTTCCGACCTCGGGGCCGGGCACGACCGGGGCGCCGGGGCCGGTCTGCGGCGGACGGATCAGCCATCCCCGCCTTTGTTTTTAGCGGACGCTTGGGAGAGGATTTGCGGCAATCCCTTGTTGATCCTACTTTTTCGTGATCGGAATTACTGAAGTTGTCGCGGAACGATGACGGAATTCGCGGCGTTTCAATGCCATCGGACGGCAAGGGCCGTTCCCCAGAAACGACAACCGGAAAGGACATCGTCCATGAAACCTCTTGTCATCGCCGCGACTGCGCTTGCCCTCGTCGCACCGGCCTATGCGCAGACCACCCCCGCCGAGACCGAGCAGCCGCCTGCCGCGACCGCCCCCGCCGCTCCATCGGCCGAGGAAGCTGCCGACATGGCTGAGAGCGCGGCCGAAAGCGCCGCTGAAGCGGCCGAGACCGCTGCCGACGAGGCCGGGGCCGCCGCCGCCGATGCCGCGGGTGACGCGGCCGCTGCCGCGGATACCGCCGCCGATGCCGCGGCAACCGCCGCCGACGATGCGGCGACCGCCGCGCAGGGCATGTCCGAGGACGCGGCCGAAGAAGCGGCCGACGCGGCGGACAGCGCCGAATCCGCCGCCTCGAGCGCGGCTGACGCCGCCGCCGATGCCGCCGGGAAGGCCCCGGTCGCACCGCCGGACGTCAATCCGCCGATGATCTCGGAAGCGGATCCGGGGGTCCTCGGCTCATGGGTGACGAGCCGCCGGATCTGGACCACGAACGAGCCGTCCTCGACCGAGTGGAGCCAGCCCGAGTCGCTGGAGGAGCGCCCGGCCGAGTGGCAGGACATCGCCAAGGTCAACGATATCGTGCTGGACGATTCGGGGCAGGTCGTGGGCTATATCGCCGATATCGGCGGCTTCCTTGGCATCGGGGCCAAGAAGGTGCTGCTGGGCGTCGATGCGATCCACATGATTTCGGTCGGAAACGACACCTTCTTCGCCACCAACTACACCAAGGAAGAATTGCAGGCCCTGCCGGATTTCGACGAGAAGACCGTCCGCAGGTAATGCCCGCACGGGTCGGATCAGCGAATGCGGGGGGTGCCGGGAGGCGCCCCCTTTTTCCTGCCGGAGGGAATTTCGCGCGGGCGTGATTTTTCCTGAAACTTGCCCTTGACGCGCCACTCCCCCATGCGTAAACCGCCCGCACTCCAGAGGCGATCTGGGGAAAGTGTTCTGCGCGGTTGTAGCTCAGTTGGTTAGAGTACCGGCCTGTCACGCCGGGGGTCGCGGGTTCGAGCCCCGTCAACCGCGCCAGCACTTTCAGATATCGCCAGACGATGCGCGGTTGTAGCTCAGTTGGTTAGAGTACCGGCCTGTCACGCCGGGGGTCGCGGGTTCGAGCCCCGTCAACCGCGCCATCATCCTTTTCAATTCATCTTTGTGAAGCCTCCCGCCCGGCGGGCGCGATGGTGATTCCGGCGCTGTCGCATGGGTATTTATGAAACGGTGAAACGCTGCCGGATCGCGCCGGGGGCGGACCGCAGGGGGCTTTTCATCGGGACGCAATTCCCTATGCTGACCCAGAACGAAGGGGGAAGGCCAATGGCGCGTGGAATAGATTACGGCGGGATGATGCATCGGGCCATGCAACGGCTGATTGCTGATGTCCTGCAGGCCGTGGCTGATGAAGGGCTTCCGGGCGATCATCATTTCTTCATCACCTTCGATACGCGCGATTCGGATGTCGAGATGGCGGACTGGCTGCGCGAGCGTTATCCCGAGGAGATGACGATCGTGATCCAGCACTGGTTCGACAATCTGGAGATTCGGCCGGACGGTTTCGCGATCACGCTGAATTTCGGCAATTCGCCCGAGCCGCTTTATGTCCCCTTCGACGCCGTCCGCACCTTTGTCGACCCTTCCGTCGAGTTCGGCCTGCGCTTCGAGAACCAGCCCGATTCCGATGAGGATGACGAGGAAGAGGACGAGGAGGACGGGATCGAGGATGACGACGGCGGCGACGATGCCCCGAAGGGCGGCGCCGAGGTCGTCAGCCTCGACAAGTGGCGCAAATAGGGGCGTCACGCCCCTGTCACGCAGGAATAATAGAGGCGGTGTCGCGCAATAGCCGGAGGCCGCCTTGTCCGATCTGTCGCTGTTCCTCTCGCAGTTCCTTCGCCGTCCATCCGAAATCCGCGCCGTAGCGCCCACCGGCCGCGCCACCGCCCGCGAAATGGCCCGGCTGGTCATGCCCGGCATGGAGGCCGTGGCCGAAATCGGCGCCGGCACCGGCACGATCACCGAGGCGATCCTTGGCCGTGGATTGCCCCCCGAGCGGCTGGAGCTTTACGAGCTGAACGCCGCCTTCTGCGACAGGTTGCGCCAGCGGTTTCCACGCGCGCGGGTGCATAATCTGTCCGCGCAGGAGATGGTCAATGTCGGTCGCCGGGATCTGGATGCCGTGATCTCGGGCGTGCCGACCCTGCCGATGCCCGACGCGCTGCAATCGGCGATCGTCGGTGCGGCGCTGGCGATGATGAAGCCGGGCGCGCCCTTCGTGCAGATCACCTATGGCCCCGTCGCGCCCCTCTCTGAGGCGGTTCGGGCGCAGTTCGGGCTTGGCCATGTCAGGAGTCGGCGGATCTGGGCGAACCTGCCGCCGGCGCGGGTCTATGTGTTCCGGCAGGAGCCGTGACTGCTGCGGCATACATTCGCATACCATTTGCGAATCCGACGCCGCGGCGATAGAACCCCCGCAAAACCGCGAGGGAATATGACATGACCAATACCCGCACCGAGACCGACAGCTTCGGCCCGCTGGAAGTTCCTGCCGACAAGTACTGGGGCGCGCAGACCCAGCGTTCGATCATGAACTTCCCGATCGGCTGGGAAAAGCAGCCCGTCCCGATGATCCGCGCGCTTGGCATCATCAAGCAGGCGGCGGCACAGGTGAACATGGCGACCGGCAATCTGGACGCCACGATCGGCAAGGCGATGGTCGAGGCGGCCTCGGAAGTCGCGGCCGGCAAGTTCGACGACAACTTCCCGCTGGTGGTCTGGCAGACCGGCTCGGGCACCCAGTCGAACATGAACGCGAACGAGGTCATCTCGAACCGCGCCATCGAGATTCTGGGCGGCGTCATGGGCTCGAAGAAGCCGGTCCATCCGAATGACCATGTGAACATGGGCCAGTCCTCGAACGACACCTTCCCGACCGCGATGCATGTGGCGATCGCCATGCAGGCGCGCGACGTGCTGCTGCCGGGGCTGGAGAAGCTGCGCGCGGCGCTGGCCGCGAAAGCGGAAGAGTTCAAGGATATCATCAAGATCGGCCGCACCCATACGCAGGATGCGACGCCGCTGACCTTGGGTCAGGAATTCGGCGGCTATGCCCATCAGGTCCAGAAGGGCATCGAGCGCGTCAACCTGGCGCTGGCGGATATCTATGAGCTGGCGCAGGGCGGCACCGCCGTCGGCACGGGTCTGAATACCAAGAAGGGCTGGGACACCGCGATTGCGGCCGAGATCGCCAAGATCTCGGGCCTGCCCTTCGTCACTGCGCCCAACAAGTTCGAGGCGCTGGCCGCGCATGACGCGATGGTCTTCTTCTCGGGCGCGCTGAAAACCGTGGCGGCCTCGCTCTTCAAGATCGCCAATGACATGCGGCTGCTGGGCTCGGGCCCGCGCTCGGGTCTGGGCGAGCTGATCCTGCCGGAGAACGAGCCGGGCTCCTCGATCATGCCGGGCAAGGTGAACCCGACGCAGGCCGAGGCGCTGACCATGGTTTGCGCCCATGTCATGGGGAACGACGCGGCCGTGGGCTTTGCCGGTTCTCAGGGTCATTTCGAGCTGAACGTCTATAACCCGATGATGTCCTATAACGTGCTGCAATCCATGCAGCTTCTGGGCGATGCCGCGGGTTCCTTCACCGACAACATGGTCGTCGGCACGCAGGCGAACCTGCCCCGCATCGACAAGCTGATGAAGGAATCGCTGATGCTGGTCACGGCGCTGGCGCCGACCATCGGCTATGATAACGCGACCAAGGTGGCCAAGACCGCGCATAAGAACGGCACCACGCTGCGCGAGGAGGCGATTGCGCTTGGCTTCGTCGATGGCGAGACCTTCGACCGCGTCGTCCGCCCCGAGCAGATGGTCGGGCCGGAGGACTGATTTGACCGGCAACGGGAAAATCATCAATCTGCGGGCGGCGCGCAAAAGCGCCGCCCGTGACGCCGCCCGCAGGCAGGGCGACGAAAACGCGGCGAAATTCGGCCGCAGCAAGGCCCAGAAGCAGGTCGAGGAGACCGACCGCGACCGGGCCGCGCGGCATCTGGACCAGCACCGGCGCGAGGATGGCGATGCCTGATTTGCCCGCGATGTCGCCTCCGGTGAAAAGATCCGTCACCATTGGCGGGCATCGCACCTCGGTCAGTCTCGAGGATGCCTTCTGGCGGGAATTACGCAACATTGCGCGGGCGCGCGAGGAAACCGTCGCCGCGCTGATTGCCGTCATCGACAGCAAGCGGCCCCCGGAGGTCGGTCTGGCCACCGCCTTGCGGCTTTATGTCCTCTCCGAGGTGCTCCGGCGCGGGGCCGATCGGGCGTAGTGCTTGCGGCGGCGGGGCTGGATGACTAAAAGCCAGCAACAATCCGCAGCAGATATGGGTAGAACCATGGCAGGCCATTCCAAATGGGCCAACATCCAGCACCGGAAGGGCAAGCAGGACAAGCTCCGCTCCAAGCTGTTCTCGAAGCTGGCCAAAGAAATCACCGTCGCCGCGAAGATGGGCGATCCCGATCCCGACAAGAACCCGCGCCTGCGCCTTGCGGTGAAGGAAGCCAAGTCGAGCTCGGTCCCGAAGGACGTGATCGACCGTGCGATCAAGAAATCGCAGGGCGGCGATGCCGAGAACTATGACGAGATCCGCTATGAGGGCTATGGCCCGAATGGCATCGCGATCATCGTCGAGGCGATGACCGACAACCGCAACCGCACCGCCTCGAACGTGCGCAGCTATTTCGCCAAGCATGGCGGCGATCTGGGCCAGACCGGCTCGGTCAGCTTCATGTTCGACCGCAAGGGCGAGATCATGTATGCGGCGAGCGCCGGCGACGCGGATACGGTGATGATGGCCGCGCTGGAAGCCGGCGCCGAGGATGTCGAGAGCGACGAGGACGGCCACTGGATCTATACGTCGGACACCGATCTGGCAGAGGTTTCGAGCGCGCTGGAAGCGAGCCTGGGCGAGTCCGAGCACGCGAAGCTGATCTGGAAGCCGCAGGCTCCGACCGAGATCGACCTCGAGACCGCCACGAAGCTGATGAAGCTGCTGGATGCGCTGGAGGAAGATGACGACGTCCAGAACGTCACCGGGAATTTCGACATTCCCGAGGATGTCGCAGCCCAGCTTTGATATTCCGCCTCCGGCGGGGGTATTTGGGAAACAGTGAAATCAGGGTCGCAGTTCTGCTGCGGCCCTTTTTCTTATCGCCGCGGTCAGCGGTGCGAGCGCCGGGCGCAGGGCGCGCTGGACATGCCAGAAGAGCGGGACGTCGAGGGGCAGGGGATCGAGAAGGGCGAGCCGGCCGGAAGCGATGGCGGGGCTGGCCATCACCTCGGGGATCATGCCCCAGCCGAGACCCAGTTCGACGACCCGCGCGAAGGGTTCGGAGGCCGGGACGCGATGGCCGTGGAGATGCAGGCGCCGGCCTGTGAGCATGGCCGCCCAGCGGGACTGGGCGGCGTCCTTGCTGTTGAAGATGACGGCGGGCGCGGCCTCGAGTGCTGCGGCGTCGAGGCCCGTGGCGAAATGGCGGTGCAGAAATTCCGGCGTGGCGCAGGCGAGGTAGCGCATGTGTCCGAGCGGCAATACGTCCGAGCCCGGCACCGCGGCGCGGTCGGAGGAGATCGCGGCCGAGACCTCGCCCTTGCCCAGCCAGTCGCGGGCATGGTCCTGGTCATCGACGACGAGATCGAAGATCGCGTCGAGCGCGGTCATCGCCGGGGGAAACCATGTCGCGAGGCTGTCGGCATTCACAGCGATGCGCAGGATGGCGGGCGGGGCATCCGCTGTCCCGTCGAGATTGCGTTCGAGGAGCCGCACCTGATCGAGATGCTGCATCAGGCGCATGCCGCGCGGCGTGCCCTGGGCCGGGGGGCCGCGATGGATCAGCACCTCTCCCATGCGCTCCTCGAGGCCCTTGATCCGCTGGGAGATGGCGGAGGGGGTAACGCCGAGCGCGGCCGCAGCCGCCTCGAAAGAGCCGCGGCGGATGATTTCGGACAGGGCGGCGAGGGCAGGATAGTCGAGCATAAGGATAACTTAATCTGGATCAGATTTATGAATTTGCCTTAATCATGGCGGTTGTTGCAAGAAGCATCCCGCAAGGAGATGTTGAGAATGCAAAGCTATATGGCGGGTTTGGGAACCGGGTTGTCGCTGATCGTCGCGATCGGGGCGCAGAATGCGTTCGTGCTGAAGCAGGGGCTGATCGGGCGGCATGTCTTTGCCACCTGCGCCTTCTGCGCGTTGTCGGATGCGCTGCTGATCACCCTAGGCGTGGCCGGGGCGGGGACGATCGCGCTGCATGCGCCGGGGTTTCTGGCGGCGATGCGCTGGGGCGGCGTGATCTTCCTGCTGGTCTATGGCGCGCGCGCCATGCGGCAGGCTTTGCGCGGCGGATCTGCGCTCGAGGCCGGGGCGGGTGCCACGGGCCTTGCCGCGACGCTCGCTGTCATTGCGGCGTTGACCTGGCTCAACCCCCATGTCTGGCTGGATACGGTCGTCCTCCTCGGCGCGATCTCGACCGGGTTCGAGAACAAGGCGGGCTTCGCCGCGGGGGCGATCAGCGGTTCGGTCCTGTTCTTCTTCGGCCTTGGCTATGGCGCGCGCCTGCTGGCTCCGGTCTTTGCGCGGCCCATCGCCTGGCGGGTGCTGGACGTGGCTGTGGCGCTGGTGATGTGGTCGATCGCCCTTGGCCTTGTCCTCAACGGGTGAAGGCTTGCGCCGGGCAAGGCAAGTCGTCATGCCTAGGGCATGATCTCTGTCGCGACCTCGACCCGCCGTGACCTGACCGGCATTTTCTGGATGCTCGTCACCGGCCTTTGCTTCGTGGCGGTGAACGGCACCGTGCGCTGGCTGGGGCAAGCATTGCCGGCGGCGGAGGGGGCGTTCATCCGTTTCGCCATCGGCCTCGTCTTTCTGTTGCCTGCGCTGGTGCCGGCGCTGCGGCGCGGGTTCTCGCCTCGGATCTGGGGGCTTTTCGCGATGCGGGGGGCGCTGCATACCGTGGCGGTGATCCTGTGGTTCTTCGCCATGGCCCGGATCACTGTGGCCGAGGTGACGGCGATCGGCTTCATGAATCCGATCGTGGTGACGGTGGGGGCGGCGCTGCTGTTGGGTGAGCGGATCTCGTGGCGGCGCGCGACGGCCATCCTTTTCGCGCTGCTGGGGGCGATGATCGTGCTGCGCCCCGGCCTGCGCGTGCTGGAGCCGGGGCATCTCGCGCAGCTTGGCGCCTCGGTCACCTTTGGGGCCTCTTATCTTGTCGCGAAGCGCCTGTCGGACGAGGTGCCGGCCAGCGTGGTGGTGGCGATGATGTCGCTGACGGTCTGTATCGGGCTGGCGCCCTTTGCGGCGATGAACTGGGTCGCGCCGAGCCTTGGGCAATGCGCGGTCTTGGCCTGCACGGCGCTTTTCGCGACGGCGGGGCATTATACGATGACGCGGGCCTTCGCGGCCGCGCCCCTGACGGTGACGCAGCCCGTGGTTTTCCTGCAGCTGATCTGGGCCAGCCTGCTGGGCGCGCTGGTCTTTGCCGAGCCGATCGACATCTGGGTGCTGATCGGCGGCGCGGTGATGATCGGGGCGATCTGCTATATCACCTGGCGCGAGTCGCGGTTGCGGCGGGGCCTTGTCACCCCGCCGCCTGACGCCCTGAAGGACGGCTAGAACAGGTTCCGCCCGCTGCGTCGCGGCGGCTCAAGCCCGATGTCGCGCAGCAGATGGTCGGAGAGTCCCGATACCGGCGGAGGGCGGTTCTTTCCCCGCCGCAGCGCCGCACGCAGCAGCGCGAAGCTGACCCGCAGCAGGCCGTGATCCTCGATCAGTTCGTTCAGTGGTGCGCGGAGATCCCGCGCCGGACGCAGTGAAATGGTACGCATTGGAGGATGTCCGCCGCCCGCGAATGCGGAACGGCCCCTATGTTGGAAAAGGATAAGGTGATGACGCGACCCGCCGCGCGTCAGCGCGGTCGGCAGGCGTCACGGATGATCGGTGAAATGCCCGCTCGGGCGGTTCAGATCGCGTTCCGGTCCTGACGCCAGTTGCGTCGATGGCGTCGAACGACGCCGGAATGGGCGGCCGGAATGGCGGTGATGTCGGTCATGCCAGTGCCCTTTCCTGTTGAGGGTTCGAAACAGGGGATTGATAGGCAGGGATCCTGATTCGAAGCAAGCCCGTTTCGCATCGGGGGCGAAACGGGCCAGCATGCGTGGCGCGGCGGATCAGACCTCGGACGCGCCGCCGCGTGGTCCCTGCGAGATAAGGCGCTGCATGATGCTTTGCTGGGTGACGCGCCCGCCGCCGGCGAGGGGCAGGATCTCGGCCCCGGTCTCGGTCATGATGCGCATGACCTCGCGGATCGGCATTTCGCGGTCGATGGGCGTGCCGGGGGCGCCTTCGGCTTCGGCCATGTCCTCGGCGGTCAGGACGCCCAAAGGGTTCATGTGGGTCACGAAATCCTCGACATAGGCATTGGCCGGATTGGCGATGATCTCGCGCGCGGTGCCGATCTGGACGATGCGCCCGCCCTCCATCAGGGCGATGCGGTTGCCGATGCGGAACGCCTCGTCGAGGTCATGGCTGACGAAGATGATCGTGCGCTTGGCCGCCTTCTGAAGCTCCAGCAATTCATCCTGAAGCCGGTTGCGGATCAGCGGGTCCAAAGCCGAGAAGGGTTCGTCCATCAGGAGGATCGGCGCCTCGGTCGCGAAGGCGCGGGCAAGACCGACGCGCTGCTGCATCCCGCCCGAGAGGTCGCCGACCTTGCGATCCGCCCAGTCGGCAAGGCCCACGGTCTCAAGCTGCGCCTCGACCCGCCTTTCACGCTCGGCTGCGGGAATGCCGGCGAGTTCGAGGCCAAGCCCGACATTCTCGCGCACCGTCCGCCAGGGCAGCAGCCCGAATTGCTGGAAGACCATCGCGACGCGGCTGCGGCGCAGGCGGCGCAGCTCGGCCTCGCCGGCTTTGGTGACCGAGGCCATGTGGTCGCCGTCCCAGATCCTGACCTCGCCCCGGCAAACCGCGTTGAGGCCGTTCACCGCGCGCAAGAGGGTCGATTTGCCCGAGCCGGAGAGGCCCATCAGCACCAGGATCTCGCCCTCGCGTACCGAGAGCGAGCAGTTATGGACCCCCAGAACCTGCCCGGTCTCGGCCTTGATCGCGGCGCGGGCCTGCCCCTTGTCCATCAGGGGCAGCGCGGCCTCGGGATCGTCCCCGAAGACGATGTTCACATTGTCGAATTCGACGGCAATCCGGTCAGTCATCGTGTTTCCCCACCCGCAGCATCCGGTCGAGCATGATGGCCACCACCACGATGATGAAGCCGCTTTCGAAGCCAAGCGCGGTGTTGACGCTGTTCAGCGCCCGCACCACCGGGACGCCAAGCCCCGAGGCGCCGACCAGCGCCGCGATGACGACCATCGAGAGCGACAGCATGATGGTCTGGTTCAGCCCCGCCATGATCTGCGGCGTGGCCGAGGGCAGTTCGACCTTCCACAAAAGCTGGCGCGGGGTGGCGCCAAAGGCGGTCGCGGCCTCGACCAGCGCCTTGGGGGCCGAGCTGATGCCAAGATGCGTGAGGCGGATCGGCGCAGGCAGGACGAAGATCACGGTGGCGATCAGTCCCGGCACGACGCCGATCCCGAAGAACACGATGGCCGGGATCAGATAGACGAAGGTGGGCAAGGTCTGCATCAGGTCGAGGACGGGCCGCATCCAGGCATAGAGCCGGGGGCGGTGCGCCGCCGCGATGCCGATGGGCACGCCGATCGCCATGCAGACCACGCAGGCGGCCAGAACCAGCGTCAGCGATTGCATCGTCTCGTCCCAGTAGCCCTGGTTCAGGATGAAGAGGAAGCCGAGCCCGATCAGCAGGCAGGTCTTGACGCTGCGCTGAAGCGCCCAGGTCAGCGCCACCATCAGCAGCGTGAAGATCAGGGGATGGGGAAATTCCAGAATGCCGAGGATGCCGTTGATGAGCCAGTCGAGGCCCTTGGAGATCGCGTTGAACACGAATGCGGCATGGGCGTTCAGCCAGTCGAAGATGGCTTTCGCGGTCTTGCCGACCGGGATCTTGGTCCCGGTCAAAAGCTCGGTCAGTTGGTCCATGCGTCCTTTTCTTTCTGCCGTTCGGGATGCCCGGCCGTCCGCAGGAGCCATTGCTCACGCAGGGCGGGGGAACGTCGGTTCGGCGCAAAGGCCGGGCCCCGGCAAAGGTGGATCAAGGCGCCAGAAGCGCAATGGGGAACGGGCAGAGGTGTCACCATCTGCCCGCCCGTCCTCACTCCGAAAGCGCCTTGTCGAGCGCGGCTGCGGCATCGCCGCCATCGAAGGTGGTGACGCCCTCCAGCCAGGGCTTCGCGGCCTCGGGATTGGCCTTGAGCCACTCTTTCGCGGCATCGGCCGGATCAGCGCCGTCGTTCAGGATCTTGCCCATGACCTCGTTTTCCATCGTCAGCGTGAATTCGAGGTTCTGGAGGAACTTGCCGATATTCGGGCATTCCGTCGCAAGGCCCGTCCGCACGTTGGTATCGACGCGCGCGCCGCCGAAATCGGGGCCGAAGATGTCGTCGCCGCCAGCCAGATAGGTCATCTTGAACTGGGTGTTCATCGGATGGGGCTCCCAGCCGAGGAAGACGACAGGCTGGCCCGCGCCATCCGCCCGGGCGACCTGCGCCAGCATCCCTTGTTCCGAGCTTTCGACGATCTCGAAGGTGCCGAGGTCGAACTTGTTGTCCGCGACCATCTCCAGCAGCAGGCGGTTGCCGTCATTGCCGGGTTCGATCCCGTAAATCTTGCCGTCGAGCGCATCCTTTTGCGCGGCGATCTTGGCGAAGTCGTCGATGCCGAGCTTGGCGCCCGCCTCGTTGGTGGCGAGGGTGTATTTCGCGCCGGTCAGGTTCGTGCGCAGCGTCTCGACTGTGCCCGAGTCGCGATAGGGTTTGATGTCGGCTTCCTGGCTGGGCATCCAGTTGCCGAGGAAGATGTCGACATCGCCCTTGGCCATCGCGGTATAGGTCACCGGCAGCGACAGGATCTTGGTCTCGGTCTGGTAGCCGAGCGCCTGCAGCACGGTCGAGGCCAGAGCGGTCGTCGAGGTGATGTCGGTCCAGCCCACATCGGAAAAGACCTGACTGCGGCATTCGGCAGGTTCCGCCGCGAATGCGGCCCCGGCACCCGAAATCGTCGCAACGCAACCGGCGGCGAGGATTGCGGCTGTGCGGCAAAATGTCATCTTAACTTCTCCCTGAATCTTGTGCGTTTGCCCTAGTTAGGCTTTTTTTGATTGACGAGTCAATTAAAGCGCGGCTAGCTCCGTTCCGATCGAGCCGTCAACGAGGCGAGTGCCCTTCATGCCCAAACTTGGCGCAGAGCCTATCCGAAAGGCTGCATTAATCAACGCTACCATAGCAACGATCGGCCGCGCCGGATCGCTCGATGTCACGGTTGCGCAGATCGCGCGCGAGGCTGGAATGTCCACGGCCCTTGCCCATCATTATTTCGGCTCGAAAGAGCGGATCTTTCTGGCAGCAATGCGGCATATCCTGTCGCTCTATAGCGAGACAACCTCTCGCGAGCTGAAAAACGTCGATGGGCCGAAATCGCGGCTGCTGGCCGTGATCCGCGCGAGCTTCGACAAGCCGAATTTCGACCGCGAAACGGTTGCCGCCTGGCTTAACTTCTACGCATTAGCGCTAGTCGATCCCGAGGCCGCGCGCCTCTTGCGGGTCTATCACCACAGGCTGCGCTCGAACCTGCTGGTGGCGCTGCGCCCGCTGGTCGGTGCCGAGGCCGAGGCAACGGCCCGCACGCTTGGCGCGTTGATCGACGGCGTCTACCTGCGCGCGGCGCTTTCGGATGAGACCGATGCCGATGCGGCCGAGCGCCTGACCCTCGACTATCTTGAAAAGGTCCTGCCATGAGCCATGATGCCCAGCCCGCCGCCAGCCTCTATCTCAACGGTGCCCCGGTCGAGGGGCAGGGGCCGGCGCTGGATGTCCTTTATCCCTATACCGGCGAGGTGATCGCCCGGCTGCGCGAGGCGAGCCCGGCGCAGGTCGCCGAGGCGACCGCCGCCGCCGCCGCCGCGCAACCCGCCTGGGCGGCACTGCGTCCCGTCGAGCGCGGTCGCGTCCTGATCCGCGCCGCGCAGATCATCCGCGAGCGGGGCGAGGAGCTTGCCCGCCTCGAGACGCTGGATACCGGCAAGCCGATCCAGGAGACGCGGGTGGCCGACTGGCCCTCGGGCGCGGATGCGCTGGAATTCTTCGGCGGGCTGGCCCCGACCGTGACAGGCCAGACGATCCCGCTGGGCGGCGATTTCGTCTATACGATCCGCGAGGCGCTGGGCGTTTGTGCGGGCATCGGCGCCTGGAACTATCCGAGCCAGATCGCCTGCTGGAAGGCCGCGCCCGCGCTTGCCATGGGCAATGCCATGGTCTTCAAGCCCAGCGAGGAGACGCCGCTGGGCGCGCTGAAGCTGGCCGAAATCCTGACCGAAGCCGGGTTGCCGCCGGGCATCTTCAACGTCGTGCAGGGCAGGGGCGCGGTCGGCGCGGCGCTGGTTTCCGACCCGCTGGTCGCCAAGGTCTCGCTGACCGGCTCGGTCGCGACCGGGCAGAAGGTCTATTCGGCGGCGGCCGAAGGGATGCGGCATGTGACGATGGAACTGGGCGGCAAGTCGCCCTTGATCGTCTTTGACGATGCCAGCCTCGAGGATGCGGTGGGCGCGGCGATTCTGGCGAATTTCTATTCCTCGGGGCAGATCTGTTCGAACGGGACGCGGGTTTTCGTCCAGCAGGGGATCCTGCCCGCCTTCCTCGAGCGGCTGGCCGAGCGGTCCCGGGCGGTCCGCATCGGCGATCCGCTGGACGAGGCGACGCAGCACGGGCCGATCGTCAGCGCAAGCCAGCTTGCAAAAATCAGGGACGCGATCCAGCGCGGCGAGGCCGAGGGCGCGCGGCTGGTCTGCGGTGGTCCGGGCGAGGGCGCCTTCGTGCCGCCCACCGTTTTTGCCGGTGTCACTGACGGGATGTGGATCGCGCGCGAGGAAATCTTTGGCCCGGTGATGTCGGTCCTTGCCTTCGAGACCGAGGCCGAGGCCGTTACCCGCGCCAATGCCACGCCCTATGGTCTCGCGGCGGGGGTCTTTACCCGTGACCTTGCGCGCGGGCATCGGGTGGCGGCGGCGTTGCAGGCGGGCACGACCTGGATCAATGCCTATAACCTCACCCCGGTCGAGGCGCCCTTTGGCGGGGTCAAGATGTCCGGGATCGGCCGTGAGAATTCGGCAGCCGCGATCGAGCATTATTCGCAGTTGAAATCGGTCTATGTCGGCATGGGGGCGGTCGATGCGCCCTATTGACCGGCCTTGCGATGCCTGCGCGGTCAGCGTGGGTATTTGGGAAACGGTGAAAACGGGAGCGGGGAGATGATCCCGGACTATGTCATCGTCGGCGCGGGTTCGGCCGGCTGCGCGCTGGCCTATCGGCTGGTCATGGCGGGGAAGCGCGTCGATCTGATCGAATATGGCGGCTCGGATGTCGGGCCGTTCATCCAGATGCCCGCGGCGCTCAGCTATCCGATGAACATGCGCCGCTATGACTGGGGCTTCTCGTCCGAGCCGGAGGCGCATCTGGGCGGGCGGCGGCTGGTGACGCCGCGGGGCAAGGTGGTCGGCGGCTCGTCCTCGATCAACGGCATGGTCTTCGTGCGCGGCCATGCGCGGGATTTCGACCATTGGGCCGAGGCGGGGGCGCAAGGCTGGGCCTATGCCGACGTGCTGCCCTATTTCAAGCGGATGGAGACCTCGCATGGCGCGGTCAGCGATTATCGCGGCAGCGAGGGGCCGCTGCATGTCACCCGTGGCTCGCGCAAGAATCCGCTGTTCAACGCCTTCATCCGGGCGGGGCGCGAGGCCGGCTATCCGGTGACGGATGACTATAACGGCGCAAGGCAGGAAGGCTTCGGCGCGATGGAGGCGACGATCTGGGAGGGGCGGCGCTGGTCGGCCGCCAATGCCTATCTGCGTCCGGCGCAGGAAACCGGACGGCTGCGGTTGCGCCGCGGGCTGGCGCAGCGGGTCGTTTTCGAGGACGGTCGCGCGGTCGGGGTCGAGGTAAAAAATACGCGCGGCGTCAATGTGTTCCGCGCGAAACATGAGGTGGTGCTTTCGGCAAGCTCGATCAATACGCCGAAGCTGCTGATGCTGTCGGGGATCGGCCCGGCCGCGCATCTGGCCGAGCATGGGATCGAGGTCCGGGCCGATCGTCCGGGGGTGGGGTCGAACCTGCAGGACCACCTCGAGATCTATATGCAATATACCGCGACCCAGCCGATCACGCTTTACAAGCACTGGAATCTTTGGGGCAAGGGCTCGATCGGGGCGCAATGGATGGCGACGGGGACAGGGCTTGGCGCGTCGAACCAGTTCGAGAGCTGCGGTTTCATCCGGTCGCGCGCGGGGGTCGAGTATCCCGACATCCAGTATCATTTCCTGCCGCTTGCCGTGCGTTATGACGGCAAGGCCGCGGCTGAGGG
>Ga0182745_1000989_pt1 | contig 28578 bp, 23 predicted proteins | sample eDN3rd30CKraftBY_FD_128523 | JGI IMG/M metagenome (GOLD analysis project Ga0182745, IMG submission 128523) | Enriched backyard soil microbial communities from Emeryville, California, USA - eDNA 3rd pass 30_C Kraft BY (version 2) (version 2) | ecosystem: Environmental > Terrestrial > Soil >... | reverse complement strand
CTCGATGGCACTGCCCGGCTGCGCCACGGCGGCGCTCGTGGTGGGCGCCGCGGGGAGGGCGGGCGGGAGACTCGGGGTAGGCGCGGGCCGCGGCGCCGTGCCCACCGCGAAGTGGGCGGGCAGCGTCTGGTCGAGGTGGACGGCCAATGCGTCCAGCGACGTCAGCTCCTCGAAGAGCTGGCGGATGGCCAGCTTGACGCCGAAGCGCTTCTCCACGTTGCGGATGGCGTCCAGCAGCACGAGCGAGTCCGCGCCCATCTCCAGGAAGGACAGATGCGGGTCGAGCTTCTCGGCGGGTGCCTGGAGAAGACGGGCGACCATCGTCCGGAGCTCGTCGAGGAGGTGCTCCTTGCGGGACACGGCAGGCGCTGCGACGGAGGGCTGGGTCATCATCGTCGGGGTGTGGGCAGGAGAGGGGAGCGTGGAGTCCAGCAGGTACCGCTGACGCTCGAAGGGATAGGTGGGCAGCGGGACCCGCCGTCGCGGGGGCGCTCCGTCCACGGCGCTCCAGGAGACGCGGACACCGCGGGTGTGCAGCGCGCCGAGGCCGCCGAGCAGCGTCTCCCAGGCATCCTGCTGCCGGCGGAGGCTGGGCAGCCACACGTTGCCGCTGCCGGGGATGCAGCGCCGCGCGATGTTCGAAAGGGTGTCGTGCGGGCCCAGCTCGATGAACAGCGCCGGGCCCGTCGTGGCCAGCGTCTGGAGGCCCTTGAGGAACTGGACCGGCGCGCGCGCGTGCTGGCGCCAGTACGCGGCATCGGGCGGCGCCGTCATCGGCTCGCCCGTGAGGTTGGAGATGAGCGGCACGCGGGGCGCGTGCGACGGGAGGAGCCGCGCCACCTGCTCGAAGCCGTCGAGCATGGGCTCCATCAGCGGCGAGTGGAACGCGTGGGAGACCGTGAGCGGCCGAGACTCCACGTCGCGCGCCTGGAGCGCCGCGGTGATGCGCTGGAGCGCCTCGTGCTCGCCAGAGATGACGACGTGCCGGGGCCCGTTGATGGCGGCGACATCCACCGCTGGCTCGCCCTCCAGCGCGGCGCGCACCGTCGGCTCGTCCGCGAGGATGGCCGCCATGGCGCCGGTCCGGGGGAGTGCTTGGATGAGCCGGCTCCGCGTCGCCAGCAGGGACAGCGCATCCTCCAGCCCGAGCGCGCCCGCCGCGTGCGCCGCGGTGAACTCTCCGACGCTGTGGCCCATGACGGCGTCCGGGGTGATGCCCCACGAGCGCCACAGCTCCGTCAGGGCGTAGCCCAGGGCGAACAGCGCCGGCTGCGTGTAGCGCGTCTGGTGGATGAGCGCCGCGTCTGCATCCGGGGCCGGGAAGAGGACAGACAGCAGCGGGACGTCCAGGTGGGGGCGGAGGAGCGCGTCGCAGCGCTCCAGGGCTTCGCGGAAGACGGGGGCGCTGTCGAAGAGCTGCCGCCCCATGCCCGGGTACTGGGTGCCCTGGCCGGGATACAGGAACACGACGCGCGGCGCGGCGCCTCGCTTCACCTCGCCGTGGTGAAGCCCCGGCGCGGCGCGTCCCAGGGCGAAGGCCTCCAGCCGCGCGGATAGGTCCGCGTTCGAGCTCGCGGTGACGGCGAGCCGATGTGGCCAGGTGTTCCGCCCGGTGTTGGCGGTGAAGCAGACATCCGCGAGCGCCGGAGCGTCCGGACGCGCCAGGTGCTCCTGGTACTGCCGGGCCATCACCCGCAGGGCCGCGTCGCTCCGGGCCGACAGCGTCAGGACATGGCTGCCACGCTCGGGCGTGTGAGGCGCGTCCGAGTGGAGCGGAGGCGGCTCACCCAGGATGACGTGCGCGTTGGTGCCACCGAAGCCGAACGCGCTGACCCCCGCGACGCGCGCGCCAGGGGGCTGCGGCCAGGGCTCGGCGCGGGTCGGAATCTGGAAGCGCTCCGCGTCCAGCGCGATGTGCGGATTGAGCTGGCGCAGGTGGACCTGGGGCGGCACCTCGCCATGCCCCAGGGCCAGCACCGCCTTCATGAGGCCGGCGATGCCCGCTGCCGCCTCCAGGTGGCCGATGTTGCTCTTCGCGGAGCCGATGAGGCACCGCTGTCCGGGCTCCCTCCCTGGCGACAGCGCGGCCATCAGGGCGGTCAGCTCGATGGGGTCGCCCAGCGGCGTTCCGGTGCCGTGGGCCTCGACGTAGCCAATCCGCTCGGGCGTCAGCCGCGCCTGCCTCAGGGCCTGCTGGATGACGTCCTGCTGCGCGGTGCCACTGGGCGCGGTGAGCCCGTTGCTGAGCCCATCGTGGTTCACGGCCGAGCCGCGGATGACGGCGAGGATGGGCGCCCCGGAGGCCCGCGCGTCCGACAGCCGCTGGAGCAGGATGACGCCGCAGCCCTCCGAGCGCACGTAGCCATCGGCCGACGCGTCGAAGGTCTTGCAGCGTCCATCCGCCGCCATCATCCCCGCCTCGGTGAAGGCGAGGGTCAGCTCGGGTGACAGGATGAGGTTGACGCCACCCGCGAGCGCCAGGTCGCACTCCCGGGCGCGCAGGCTCTGACACGCGAGGTGCACCGCGACGAGCGAGGACGAGCACGCCGTGTCCACCGCCATGCTGGGGCCGCGCAGGCCCAGCACGTAGGACAGCCGGTTGGCCGCGATGCTGTGCGCGTTGCCGGTGCCCGCGTAGGCATCCAGTAGGGCGCGGTTGCCGAGCTGCCGCTGCGCGTAATCGCTCGTGCTGATGCCGACGAAGACGCCCGTGCGGCTGCCCTGGAGCGACTGCGGTGCCTGACCGGCGCGCTCCAGCGCTTCCCACGCCACCTCGAGCAGCAGGCGCTGCTGCGGGTCCATCCGAGTGGCCTCGCGCGGGGAGATGCCGAAGAAGAGCGGGTCGAAGGCCTCGACGCCTTCGAGGAACCCGCCCCACCGCGCGCTCAGCTCCGCGTCCCAGCGCCCCGAGGGCACCTCGGTGATGGCGTCGCCGCCGCGCTGGAGCAGCGCCCAGAAAGCCTCGGGAGAAGGTGCTCCCGGAAAGCGGCACCCCAGCGCCGTCACGGCGATGAAGTCGTCCTCGGCCTGGGCGGCGGCGGGCGTCTCCGGCACGGGCAGGGCGGGCGCCGGAGCGCGGCCGAGCGCCTCGCTGAGCGCATCGAGGGTGGGGTGCTCCCAGACGATGGTCGGCGACACGTCCCGGCCCAGCCAGTCCGCCAGCTCGCCCGACAGGAACACCGCGTCCTTCGATGTCAGCCCGTAGCGGACGAAGGGCTCCTGGCCGTCGACCTCCTCCGGCGCGAGGCGCGCGGCCTCGGCCACGTAGGTGCGGAGCCAGGCCGCGATTTCCTCGCGAGTGCGGGCGCCCGCCGCACGGGAGGACACCGGGGAATCCACAGGGGCCTGGGGGACACCGGAAGATGGCTTCATGAAAACTGAGGGAACCAGGGTGGAAACGTGGAGTTCTTGATTATTATGTAATTGTTTTGAATCCGACTAGTCTTGAGGGATTTCCGAGGTAAAATTCTGGTGCCAACGCTCGGGTGGAGCGTCGGCACGTGGCGTGTGGGGCCGCGGCGCGGGGATGTCCGGGCTGACTCACCGCTGTGACGACAGGTGCGCTCAGATGGCGTTCAGCGAGTTCGAGTGCTGGTCCGAATCAGGCCAACTGGATTGCGTCGCGGTGTTCCGTCCCGCGGCGCTGGACGTCACGACCGCCGAGGAAGCCGCGGCCGTGGGCTTCACGCGGCCCGTCACGCGCACCGAGGCGGAGGATGCCTTCGGGCGGTTGCGGGACGCGCTGACCCGGCTGGGCTGCCGGGCGATTGACCTGTGGGAGCTGCTGCCGGAACGCGAGCGCGCCGTCAGCGACACCACGGTGAACCGGGTGTTCGTCCGGGATACGGCGGCCGTGCTCGGGCGTCAGCTCGTGACGGGCACGGCCGCGTTCGCGCCGCGGTTGGCGGAGTTCGACGTGGCGCACCGCGCGCTGTCACAGCTCCATCCGGCGAGCCACGACCAGACGGCCGCGTCCTCGGCGCGCATTGAATTCGGGGATGTCTTCGTGCTCGACGCCGAGCGGCTGCTCGTCAACGTGGGGCTGCGCAGTGACGCGCAGGCGCTCCAGCCGTTCCTGGCGCTGGCGTGGCGCTCGGGCTTCCGCGAGGCCGCGGTGGTCCGCATCCCGGAGAGCCTGGGCATCATCCACCTGGACCTGGCCTTCAACGTGCTGGGCGCTCACGCGGTGGTGGCGCGCGCCTTCCTCCGGCACACCCCCATCCAGGTGTTCGAGCAGGGGCAGGCCCCGCACTGGGAGCCCTTCGACGGCTACTTTGCCCGGCGCGGCCGCCGCGTCATCCCCTTCGAGCCGCGAGGGGAGGACGGCTTCATGTCGAACTTCATCTACGTGCGGCCGGACCTGATTCTCGCCTCGGAGAGCGCCGCGCTCGGGCTGCGTCCCCTGGCGAAGGCGGGTGGCATCGAGGTGGCGAGCGTGGACATCGAGGCGCTGGAGCGGGGCAACGGCAGCGTCCGGTGCTTGACGATGCCCCTGCGGCGGCGCGCCGTGTAGCCCAGCGCGGGCAGGCGGCGCTCGCGCTCAGGAAGGCCGGTCGGCCGCGGGCGGCGTGGGCATCTCCCCGTCGCGCTCGTAGTAGAGGCTTGCGCAACCCTTCTCGTAGACCACGAGAACGCGGTCACTCTCTTCCAGAAGGTCGGAGGCCTTCTCCGTGGCCTTCCGGACGAGTACGTCGAACCTACCCGGGCGCTGCTTGCTACCGGCCCGGACTGTCACGACTGGCATGCCGTGTTCCACTCCTTGTGTCCCGCGGCGGGCGGTTCCGGGAGAGACATCCCCGGTCTGGGCCCATCCGAAGGTAACAAGCTGTGTCATAGCCAAACGAACAGTCCGTTGACAAGCGGGCCGTGCCGTGGCGGGAAGAGACCCCCATGCACCGCAAGCTCCCCTTTTTACTGGTTGCCGTACTGGGTCTGGCTTCTTCCGCTGCCGCGCAGGGGACGAATCGGCCTCCAGAGCACCACTCTCCAACGCCCGCGTGGGCGCCTCGCGGGGTGTTCCTCGGGGCCAGCCTCCAGGACGGCGTGGTGTCGCCGCTGGCCAAGGTGCAGTGGCAGTTCACCTTCTTCCAGGGCCGCAAGGACGCCTTCGCCCTGCTGCTGGAGGGCAGCCTGTCGTGGAGCGTCGCGTTCCCGGACACCGAGACGGGCAAGCCGCAGAGCGCGGTGCGCTCCTTCTACCAGCACAGCCCGCAGGTGGGTGTGGGCTACCGGAACCACCTGCCCGGAAAGGTGCACTGGGCTTCCAGGTGACGGGCGGCCCCGTCTTCTACGGCGCCCAGTTCGACGGCGGGCTGGAGCCGGACCGGCGCGTGGCGGGCCTCATCGAGGGCCGCATCCACCTGGGCTACCAGTTCGGGGACGTCGCGGGCGGGCTCGCGGTGGGTTACGGAGAGCCTTTTGGTTACAAGCGCCGCAGCCTTGGCCGGTTCTTCGTCGGTGGCCCGATGCTCGGGTTGTTCGTGGATTGGCGCTAGGGTTGGCGTAGAGTGCGGTCGAAGGGCACTCTGTCCGCACGCTACGTATGTCCGAGCCGCTCAGCGCCCACGTCTCACGGTATCTCCGCAACCGAGAAGCCTTCGAGCGGAGCCTGCCGCCCGCGTTGCTCGTCTTCACGCCGGCCTCGGAGGACACGGGTGGCGAGGAGTCGGACGAGTACCGCCTGAAAACGGTGACGAACGCCGGCGCGCCCACGCTGGGGGCCGGCGCTCCGGTGGTGTTTCCCGTCGTGAAGACGCGGCCGAACGCCTTTGGCCGGGGCATCACCGTGGGGCGGACGGGCAACAACGACGTCGTGCTGGATGACGGGAGCGTCTCCCGTTTCCACGCGTGGTTCAGTCGGGAGGAAGGGCCGGAGGGCTTCCTCCTGACGGACGCCGGCTCGAAGAACGGCACCTGGGCGGGCGGGGTCCGGCTCGTCCCCCGGCGGCCCGTCCCGGTGGCGGACGGGGCGCGGCTGCGCTTCGGGCAGGTGGAGGTTGGCTTCTACACGGCGAGCGGTTTTGTGCGGATGCTGGCCGTGAGGATGGCTCCCTGAGTCTTGCCTCGCCTTCGGGGGCCTGCGTAACGTGCGGAGTCGCCCTCTGTCACACATGGGAGTGTTCGCGGTGGCCTTGACCACAGAAGCTTTTGGACTGACCGACGTCGGCCGCAGGCGGCAGCACAACGAAGACGCGATGTTGGTGGACACCGCGCTCGGGCTCTACGTGGTGGCGGATGGCATGGGTGGGCACGCGGCCGGTGAGGTCGCCAGCAACCGGGCCACGGAGGTCGTCAAGCAGCACATCTCCGCCAACCGCCACCTGCTCAAGGACCTGGGCAACAATCCGACGCCGGACAGCCGCTCCGCGGCGGCGGCGCTCGTCGAGGTCGCCGTCCAACGCGCGTGCGCGGACATCTACCGGACGGCGATGTCGGACGCGACCAAGCGCGGCATGGGCACCACCTTCGTGTGCCTCGCGGTGGGTGGCAACAAGGGCGTCATCGGCCACGTGGGTGACAGCCGCGTCTACCTGGTGCGGCACGGCCAGTGTCACCGGCTCACCGAGGACCACACCCTGGTCGCCGCGCAGCTCAAGGCCGGCACGATTACGAAGGATCAGGCCGCCACCTCGCAGTACCGCAACGTGATTACCCGAGCGGTGGGCATCCAGGAGTCCGTCCAGGTCGACACGCTCATCGTGGACCTGGTGCCCGGGGACATGTTCATCCTCTGCTCGGACGGCCTGCACGGGTACGTCGAGGACGAGGAGGTCCTGTCGCTCATCGCCGGCGTGACGCCGGGGGACCTGCCCAAGCGCTTCATCGACATCGCCAACGAGCGCGGCGGCAAGGACAACATCACCGCGGTGGTGGTGAAGGTCTCGGGCGAGGGGGCCTCTGTCAGCGAGGAGACGAGCGAGGCGCAGTCGCGCATGGAGGCGCTGCGCAAGATTCCGCTCTTCCGTCACCTCACGTACAAGGAGCAGACGGCGGTGCTGTCCATCGCCACCACGCGCACGTATCCGGCGGGCCGTGAAATCGTGGTGGAGGGGCAGCCGGGCGAGGAGCTCTTCGTCGTCATCCGGGGGCGGGTGGCCATCGAGAAGAACGGCGTGGAGATCGCCGAGCTTCGCGCTGGCGGCCACTTCGGGGAGATGGGGCTCATCGACAACGCGCCGCGCTCGGCGACGGTGCGGGCCACGGAGCCCACGCGCACCATGGTCATCTCCCGGCCCGACCTGATGGGGCTCATGAAGCGCGAGTCCATCCTCGCGGTGAAGATGCTCTGGAGCTTCGTGCAGGTGCTCAGCGACCGGCTGCGCGCCACCAACTCGGAGCTGAGCGAGGCGCGCCAGGAGCTGGCGGTGGCGCAGGCCATCGCGCCGTTCGCGGAGGAGTAGGAGGCCGTTGTGGCTGGCCGCGCACGCGGTCCCGCTGAGGGGGCCCGCGGACGTGCCCGGAATTTCAGGGGGGAATCGGCCGTTCCGCGCCCGTCCCCGGGCTATGGTCCGCGCCGTGTGCGCATGCGCAACTGGATTGTCATAGGCTTGATGGCGGCCCTGCTGGCGGCGGGCGTGGCATGGCTGTGGGCGGGCGCGGATTCGTCGCCGGATGCACCCGGCGCCCACCCGGTCCAGGGCAGGCCGCTGCCAGGGTTCTCCGCCGTGGACGTGTCCTCCACCGCGGGCGAGGGGCTGTCCCTCACGGGCCGTGTGCTGGATGCCTCGGGGCGCCCCGTCCCCGGCGCGGAGGTGTCCCTGGCCGCGAGCGCCGAGCGGACGCTCCTGAGCGTGCATTGTGACGAGTGCGGGCTGGCGCTCCTGTCCTGCCCGGCGCGCGAGACGGCGCTGCACACGCTGGCGTTCTTCGAGCAGCAGCAGGGCTTCCTGACGCCGCGGGCCTCGGTCCACGCGGACGCGGACGGGCGCTTCCGCTTCGAGCACCTCGCGGGCGTCTCCTTCTCCGTGTGGGCCCGGGCACCCGGGCTGGGCGTGGCGCTGCGCGAGCGTGCCGCGCCCGGGGACCCGGTGGAGCTGTACCTGCCGCCGCTGCGCGCCATTGGTGGTCAGGTGGTGGACGAGGCCGGTCGCCCCGTGAGGGGCGCGCACGTCCACGTGATGTCGCGGCGGGTGCCCCTGCCATTCGACGCCACGAGCGGGCCGGATGGCGTGTTCAACGTGTCGGGGCTGGGCGAGGGGCCCTTCTATGTGCTGGCCACGGCGGAGGGGTACCTGCCCGCGGTGGAGGCGCAGGTGGAGGCGGGGCCGCAGCCCGTGCGGCTGCGGCTGACGCCCGCCCGCACGCTGGAGGTCCGCGTCACCCGGAACGGGGCCCCCGCCGCCGCGCTGGTGCGCCTGCGCGCGGACCACCTGGCGCGCGAGCTGCGCACGGATGGCGCGCCGGTGCGCTTCACCGGACTGTATCCGGATGAGCTGGTGGTGACGGCGGAGGCCCGGGGGCTGGCGTCCGTGCCTCGCACCGTGGCCCTGGAGGACCGCGTCACCCAGGTGACGCTCGCGCTGGAGGAGGCGGGGAGCCTGCTCGTCACGGTGGTGGACGAGGACGGCCAGCCCGTGCCCCAGCCGGACCTGCAGCTCCGGCTGCCGACGGGCGAGCTCGTCCGCCGCGAGCGCGGCGGCACCGGGGCGCTGGTGACGCTGGGCCCGTTGGCGGCGGGGGACTACGTGCTGATGGGCGAGGCGGAGGGGTTCCGCGATGCGCGGCTTCCGGCCCGCGTGAAGCCGGGGGAGACGCCGCTCGAACTGGAGATGGAGCGCGCCACGGTCATCAGCGGGCACGTGCTGGACGTGTACGGGCGCCCGGCTCCCGGGGTGTCCGTGCTGGTGCAGCCCACGGGGGCGACGGTGCTGGCGGATGGGGACGGACGCTTCGTCGCGCAGGTGCCCACGCCCGGGCTGTACGAGCTCCACGCGCACCACTCGGAGTGGGGTGGCGGGCAGCTCCCGGTGACGGCGCCCGCCACCGACGTGCAGCTCGCCCTGGAGCCCCGGGCGTCGCTGGAGGTGACGGTGTCCTCCGAGGGCCGCCGCGTCGAGGGCGCGGACGTGGTGTTGTGGGTGGAGCAGCAAGGCATCTTCCGCAGCGACCGGCCGTCCGGCTCGGATGGGATGGTGCCCATGCGCGGCATGCCGGCGGGCACATATTCGATGATGGCTTCGCACCCGGACTACCTGCCATCGGAGCGCACGCAGGTGACGTTGGCGGACGGGCAGACGCTGAAGCTGGAGGCGGAGCTGAAGCCGGGGGCGCCGCTCAGCGGCGAGGTGGTGGATGGACAGAACGCGCCGGTGGCGGGCGCCACGCTGCTGGTGGTGCCCCGGGCAGCCGACCCGGTGCAGTCCGACGCCAGCGGACGCTTCGAGTTCCGCTCGCTGCGCCCTGGCCGGGGCTACCGCCTGGAAGTGAAGCACTCCGGGTATGACCAGGTGGAGCGCTCGGAGGGCACTGCGGGCGGCCCACCGGTGCGGGTGGTGCTCAAGAAGCGGAGTGTGTTCCGCGGGCGCGTCGTCGGCGACGACGGCGCTCCGGTGCGGCGCTTCCGCGTGGATGAGCATGAGGTGAATGCCCCGGATGGCCGCTTCGAGCTGCCGCTGCCCACCGCGGGGGAGCGCATCATCGCCTCGGTGGACGCCCTGGGGTACGAGCCGCTGATGGTGGATCGGCCCGCTTCGCCGGACCTGGGCGACCTGGTGCTGGAGAAGCTGCCCAGCATCTCGGGGCAGGTGGTGGACGAGGGCGGCGGACCGGTGGCCGACGCCGTCGTGACCTGCGACGCCTGTGATGACTCCGTGCTGTCCGGGCTGGATGGGCGCTTCACGGTGGCCAGCCCGCCCTATGTGTCGCGCTACACGCTCTCCGCCCGGAAGGGCCGGCTGAGCGCCACGCAGGCCGTGGAGCGGGGCGCGCGCGGTCCAGTGGAGCTGAAGCTGCGGCAGGCGACACGGCTGAGTGGCACGGTGTATCGGCAGGATGGGAGTCCCGCGTCGGGGTTCGAGGTCGAGGCCGTCAACGCGGACCGCAGCGAGCGGCTCTCCATCGTCACCGGACCGGACGGCGGCTACAGCGTGGAGGTGTCTCCCGGCAACTACCGCTTCGCGCTGGGCACGCAACGCGAGTTCTCCGGCGAGCCCGCGCTGGTGGTGCAGGTGGGCGGCACGGAGATGCACCTGGACCTGGGGCCCGGGCCGGGCACCGCGTCGCTCACGGTGCAGGTGAAGCCGGAGCGGGGGCGGGCGCTCTGGGTCGTTGCGGGGGAGCTGGGCGCGGTCGGCAATCCTCCGGCGGAGGCGCTGATGCGCTCACGCTGGGCGCAGCTCATCTATCAGCCCCGGACGGAGCAGGTGCGGCTGAGCGGCCTGGCCCCCGGGCGCTACACCCTGGTGTGGGGCAACTTCCACGTGGAGACACCGGGCGGGCCGGAGGTCCGCGTCGTGGACGTGCCGGCGAGCGCCGAGGTCGTGCTGGGCCGCTGAGGGCCCCCGCCACGGTTGCGAGCCCACGGCCGCGCGCATTAGGAAGCCGCATGGACGTGACGACACTGAAGGGCCGGCGGGTGGTCGTCGGCGTGGGCGGGGGCATCGCGGCGTACAAGGCCTGCGAGCTGGTCCGGGAGCTGACGCGCGCCGGCGCGGAGGTGCGGGTGGCCTTGACGGAGTCCGCGCGCCAGTTCGTCACCCCGCTCACCTTCCAGGCGCTCAGCGGGCACCCGGTGCTCACCGACTACTTCGACCCCGTCCAGGAGGGGAACTTCGGCCACCTGGACCTGGCGCGGTGGGCGGAGGTGTTCGTCGTGGCCCCGGCAACGGCGGACCTGCTGGCGCGCATCCGCGCGGGCATGGGGAACGACGCGGTGACGACGTCGCTGCTGGCCTTCCGCGGCCCGGTGGTGCTGGCCCCCGCGATGAACGTGGCCATGTGGGACAATCCCCTGACGCAGGAGAACCTCGCGGCGCTCCTGGCCTATCCGCGCTTCACGCGCGTGGGGCCGGGCGCGGGGCTGCTCGCGTGTGGCGACGTGGGGGAAGGGCGGCTGGCGGACGTGCCCGCCATCGTCGAGGCCGTCGCCGCGCGCTTCGGGGCCGGCCCCCTGGCGGGGAGGCGGGTGCTGCTGACGGCGGGGCCCACGCGGGAGTTCCTGGACCCGGTCCGGTTCCTCTCGAATCCGTCCACGGGGAAGATGGGCATGGCGCTGGCGCACGCGGCGCGGAGCCTGGGCGCCGAGGTGACGGTGGTGCTCGGCCCGGTGGGCCGCGTGGAGCGCGCGGGGCTCGACGTCGTGGACGTGGTGAGCGCGGAGGACATGGCGCGCGAGGTGCTCGCGCGCGTGGGCGCCGTGGATGCGTTCATCGCCACGGCGGCGGTGAGCGATTGGCGCCCCGAGACGCGCGCGCCGCAGAAGGTGAAGAAGGGCACGACGGCCGCGCCGGAGGCGTTGACGCTGGTGCGCACGCCGGACGTGCTCGCGGAGGCTTCGCGGAAGGTGGCGGGGCAGGCGAAGCGGCCGGTGCTGGTGGGCTTCGCGGCGGAGACGGAGCGCGTGCTGGAGCACGCACGCGACAAGCTGGAGCGCAAGGGCCTGGACGCCATCGTCGCCAACGACGTGACGGCGCCGGGCGCGGGCTTCGGCACGGACACCAACCGGGTGACGGTGCTGACGCGCTCGGGCGCGCCGCGAGAGCTGCAGGGCAGCAAGCACGAGGTGGCGCGCGCCATCCTCGAGCTCCTGCTGGTGCCCGCGTCGGCGCGGGCCGGGGCTTAGCGCGGCTCCAGCACCGCGAGTGTGATGGTGCCCTTCGACACCAGGCGGGGTGTTCCGGCCGACATGGCGTGTACGTAGCGTGACGGAGGGGCCGCGAGGGCGGGCTTTCGCGCCGGGAGCGCCCGGGCCCTGCGTTTCGGGGAGCGAACAGCCAGCCAGGACGTCCGCTTCCTTGCGCCCGGGCGCCACGTCCGATACCGATCCAGGACCGTGAATGACGACACGCCCGATGCCGCGCAGGACCTGAGCGCCCTGCTGGACGATGTGCGCCGCCACCTCCTCTGGCAGGAGGAGGCCGCCGGCCGGGTGTTGATGATGGACGCCAGGGCGGCGCTGGAGCTCCAGCGCTCGGGCCCGTCGCTCCGGGAGCGCTTCGCCCGGGCCCATGGCGCCCCGGACACCGCACCCGCGGCGCCGGCTCGCCGTCCCGAGGCGCCGCTGCCCCGGCCCCCCATGCCGAGCCCGGCCCCGGATGCGCCGGCTCCGGGGTTGGCGGGGCCCGCCATGACGGGCCCCGCGCGGATGTCCGCCCCGATGAGCGCGCCGGCCGCGCCGCCCCGGTCCCCATCGCCGGAGGCGCGTGCCGCTGTTGCCCGGGCTCCCGCCCCCGGGGCGCTCCTGGACGTGCCGCGGCAGGCGCCTCGCTCACCGGGGCCGCTGCCCGGCATGTCCAGCGGCGAGCGGCCCACGCTGGACGAGGTGCGCCGCGAGCTGGGTGACTGCCGTCGCTGCAAGCTGTGCACGGGGCGCAAGAACATCGTCTTCGGCACGGGCAACCCGCGCGCGGAGCTGGTGTTCGTGGGCGAGGGCCCGGGCGAGAGCGAGGACCTGCAGGGCGTGCCCTTCGTCGGCGCGGCCGGAGACCTGCTGACGAAGATGATTGGCGCGATGGGCTACCGCCGCGACGACGTCTACATCTGCAACGTCGTGAAGTGCCGGCCACCGGGCAACCGCAACCCGGAGCCGGAGGAGATTGCCGCCTGTGAGCCGTTCCTGCGCGCGCAGCTGGCGGCCATCCAACCCAAGGTGGTGGTGGCGCTGGGCAAGTTCGCGGCGCAGACGCTGCTGCGGGACGGCACGCCCATCACCCGCCTGCGCGGCAACTGGCGCACGTACGAGGGCATCCAGCTCATGCCCACCTTCCACCCGGCGTACCTCCTGCGAAGCCCCGCGGAGAAGCGCAAGGCGTGGGAGGACCTCCAGGCGGTGATGAAGGTTCTCGGCAAGCAACCCGGCTCGCGCGCGTAGCCGCGGGCCCGATGAAGGGAATTCACGGATGAATGGACTGCTGGAGTCGAGTGAGCTGCTGTCGCCCGCGCTGGAGTCGAACCCGCTGGGAGACCCGGCCCGGCGCAAGCTCACCGTGTACCTGCCGCCGGGCTACAGCGCGGGAGACCGGCGCTACCCCGTCGTCTACTTCCTGCACGCCTTCGGCAACAGCGGCGGCTCATGGACGAACGCCTCGGGCTTCGCACCCTCCGTCCCCGAGCGCCTGGACGCGCTCATCGAGTCGGGCGCGATTCCGCCCGCCATCGGCGTCTTCCCGGACGCCTGGACGTCACTGGGCGGCAGCCAGTGGGTGAACAGCGACGCCATCGGCCGGTATCGCGACTACCTGGCCAAGGACGTGGTCGGCTTCGTGGACCGCACCTACCGCACCCTGCCGAAGGCGGCCTCGCGCGCGGTGGTGGGGCACAGCTCCGGCGGCTACGGCGCGCTGGTGATGGGCCGCTACCACCCGGACCTGTTCTCCCATGTGGGGACGCACGCCGCGGACGCCTACTTCGAATACTGCTACCTGCCGGACCTGCCGAAGGCGGCGTCGGCGCTGCTCAAGGCGGGCGGGGTGGAGGCGTGGCACGCGGACTTCCGCGCGCGTGTCCGCGAGACGAAGATGCGGGGTGACGACTTTCCGGTGGTGAACACGCTGGCGATGGCCGCCGCGTACTCGCCGAAGAAGGGCGAGCCGCTCAACGTGGAGCTGCCCTTCGACGCGAACACGGGCCGGCTGCGCCTGGACGTGTGGAACCGCTGGCTGGTGCACGACCCGGTGCGCTTCGTGCCCAAGTTCATGGACGCGTTCCGCAAGCTCAAGACCGTCTATCTCGACTGCGGAACGCGCGACGAGTTCAACATCCGCTGGGGCACGCGGATGCTCGCGGAGGAGCTCAAGAACGCGGGCGTGGAGCTCGTCCACGAGGAGTTCGAGGACGGCCACTCCGGCGTGTCGTACCGCTTCGAGCGCTCGCTGTCCGTCCTGGTGCCGAACCTGGCGCAGGAGTAGCGCCAGGGAGGGGCCCGCGGCGGGTGGGATGCCCGCTGTGGGACGCCCCCGTGCCCGTCGCGTGACGAGGTGCTGGCCATTGCCCCGCCGGAGCGGGTAGACGCCTCCCTGGGGGTGCCCTGCTCCGAGCGGGCCGGGCGCCCGGAAACCTTCAGGGAGACGGGAACATGAGCATCGACCTCTACGGGCTGTCCCGCGTCGTCGGCGAGAAGGGCGTGTTGCCCCAGCGCGCGAAGCAACTGGACCCCTCGCTGCCGTGCCGCGAGTCCGAGCTGCTCATCGACGTGGAGAGCCTCAACATCGACGCCGCGTCCTTCAAGCAGATCAAGGCCGAGGTGGGCGGTGACGCGAAGCGCATCGGCGAGCGCATCCAGGAGATCGTCCGCGAGCGGGGGAAGATGCAGAACCCCGTCACGGGCTCGGGCGGCATGTTGATTGGCCGCGTGAAGGAAATGGGCGCGAAGCACCCCGCGCGGGATGTGCTCAAGGTGGGGGACCGCATCGCGACGCTCGTGAGCCTCACGCTGACGCCGCTGGTCATCGACGAGGTGAAGGCGGTGCACGCCGACATCGACCGGGTGGACATCCGCGGGCACGCGCTGCTGTTCGGCAGCGGCATCTACGCGAAGCTGCCCTCGGACATGCCGGACACGCTGGCGCTCGCGGCGCTCGACGTGTGTGGCGCGCCCGCGCTGGTGGCCCGCCATGTGCGGCCGGGCATGACGGTGGCGGTGCTGGGGGCGGGGAAGAGCGGGGCGCTGTGTCTGGCGCAGGCGCGGCGCAACCTGGAGAGCCGGGGCAAGCTGCTGGCGCTGGACGTGTCGCAGGGCGCCCTGGACCTGCTGTCGGGCATTGGCCTGTGCGACGTCGCGCTGAAGGTGGATGCCACGCAGGGCGTGGACGTCATGGAGGCCGTGAGCCGGGCGACAGACGGGCAGCTCTGTGATCTGGTGGTCAATTGCGCCAGCGTGGGCAACACGGAGATGGCGACCATCCTGTCGGTGAAGGATGGCGGCACGGCCATCTTCTTCTCCATGGCCACGAGCTTCACGGCGGCGGCGCTGGGCGCCGAGGGCGTGGGCAAGGACGTCACCATGGTGGTGGGCAACGGCTATGTGCCCGGCCACGCGGCGCTGACGCTGAACCTGCTCCGCACCGAGCCCGAGCTGCTTCAGCTCTTCGCCACCCGGTACGTGTAGCGGGCGCGCGCCCGGGGGCTCCACAGGGCAGAACTCCGGATGCGCCGGCGCGGGCATGCACCATCAGGGGCCCATGTCCTCTCGGCACAGGGGCTCCGGGACGTAGAGCGCTGCGGAAGCTCCCGCTGGGGGGACCATGTCCTCCGGGCTCGGGTGCTCTGCCGGGCGGCCCTCCGGATGCGCTGGTGCGGGCGCGCACGGCCGGGGGCCCATGTCCCCAGCCTGGGGGCGCCGTTACGCGGAGTGCCGCGGAAGCTCCCGGCCGGGGGCCATGCCGTCCCGGCCCCGGCGGTTCGGGGACGCGGAGCGCCGCAGGGAGGCCCCTCACCGGGCCGAGGCGGAGGGCTTTGGCGTGGCAGGCGTTTCGGGCACGGGCGCCCGCGGCGCCTGCGTGTGCGCCCAGTCCCGGGCGCTGCGCCCGCTGCCGTCGCGCACGTCGGGGGATGCGCCCTGCTGGCGCAACTGGTCTACCACCTCCTCGCGGCCGAAGAGGGAGGCGAACATCAGCGCCGTCTGGCCGAAGCGGTTGCCCTGGTCCACCGCGCAGGGCTGCTGGTTGAGCAACCCGACGATATCCGTGTAGCCCTTGAAGGCGGCGCCCATGAGCGCGGTGTTGCCGTTGTTGTCTCCGGCGCACGCGTCCGCGCCCGCGGCCAGCAGCGCGCGTACCGTGTCCGTGTGGCCGTGGTACGCGGCGAGGATGAGCGGCGAGAAGCCGCGGGCATCCCGTGCCTCCACGGCCGTCCCTGCCTGGACGAGCCCCTTCACGAGGTCCGTCTCCCCAGCGCGGGCGGCTGCCAGCAGGTAGCGCTCCGCGTCGCTCGTGGCCAGCAGCCGGCCCTCCGGCGCGGGCGTGATGCGCAGGGACAGCCACGCGGCCGTCAGCACCACGCCGCCCAGCACCAGCACCGCCAGGGTTCCCATCAGCAGCTTGCGAATCATGTCGGACTCCAGGGGTGAGAGGTGCCTGCTCCCGCGCAGGGGAGACCGGGACGCGACGGGCGGAGTGCCCCGGCCTTCTCCTACGGAGCGCGGCGGAGGAGGTGGGCCCAGGCGGGGACGTCGCCAGGGCCCGGTGCCAGGGAGACTTCAGCGGGCGGCGAGCGGGGCCACGGCGGCCTTGGCGTCATCCACCTTCACGTTCACCGCCTTGGCCAGACGGGTGCCGTACTCGGCGTTGGCCATGTAGAAGTGGCCCACCATGCGCGCCTTGATCTTCGCGTCACGCACCTGGTTCAGGTCGGCGGCCAGGTTCTTGACGAGGCGCTCCTTCCCGCCCGCGTCGAGCGAGGCATAGAAGGCGCCGGCCTGGGTGAAGTCGTCCGTCTTCTCGATGCCTCGCTGCTGCGTGGTGCCGCTGAGCAGCGCGTTGGAGAAGAGGTACTGCGGCGCGTCCTGCGTCTCGCGCGAGATGCTCGGCTCGTAGTTGACGTCCGACTTCGTGTTGCCGGCGTTCATGCTGCCCGCCTGGCTGTTGTTGTTCACCGCCGCGCGGGCGCGGTTGATGGGCAGCGACTGGTAGTTGGCGCCAATCCGATAGCGCTGGGTGTCCGCGTAGGAGAACAGGCGGCCCTGCAGGAGCCGGTCCTCCGAGGGCTCGATGCCCGGCGGCTGGACGCCCGGGGAGAAGGCGGACTGCTCGGTCTCCTCGAAGAAGTTGTCCGGGAGCTTGTTGAGGGTGAACTTGCCCAGCTTGATGGACGGCACCTGGGCCTCGGGCCAGATCTTCGTCGCGTCGAGCGGGTCGAAGCTGAACGTATCCAGGTCCTTGGGGTCCAGCACCTGCGCGCTCAGCTCCCACGAGGGGAACTTGCCCGCGCCAATGGCGGCGTAGAGGTCCGTGGTGGCGTGCTGGTGGTCCTCGGAGACCACGCGCGCGGCGTCCTCCGCGGTGAGGCTCTTCACGCCCTGCTGCGAGGCCCAGTTGAACTTCACGTACTTGTACTCGCCCTTCGCGTTGACGAACTTGAAGGCATGCACGCCGTGCCCGTTCATCTGCCGGTAGTTCGCCGGGATGCCGATGTCCGAGTACACCTGCGTGAGCATGTGCGTCGACTCGGGCTGGTGCGAGAAGAAGTCGAAGAAGCGGTGCGGGTCCTGCTTGTTCGTGACGGGCGACGGCTTGAGCGAGTGCACCATGTCCGGGAACTTGATGGCGTCGCGGATGAAGAAGATGGGCAGGTTGTTGCCCACCAGGTCCCAGTTGCCCTCGTCCGTGTAGAACTTGAGCGCGAAGCCGCGTGGATCGCGGAGCGTCTCCGGTGAGCCGGACGGATGGATGACCGTGGAGAAGCGCACGAACATCGGCGTCTTCTTGCCCTTGGCGGAGAAGACGGAGGCGCGCGTCAGCTTGGAGAAGTCGCCGTAGCTCTCGAAGACGCCGTGGGCGCCGGCGCCGCGCGCGTGCACGACGCGCTCGGGGATTCGCTCACGGTCGAAGCGGGCCAGCTTCTCGATGAGGTGGAAGTCCTCCAGGAGGATGCCGCCACGGGGGCCGGCCGTCTTGGAGCTCTGGTTGGTCCCCACCGGGGAGCCGGAATCCGTCGTGAGGGGCGGGGGCGTCGCGGCAACAGCGGCCGAGCCGCCGAGAAGCATGGCCGACAGCAGCAGGGAGCGGGTTTGCAAGGGACTCTCCTTGTCATGGGGGATGAAGCGCTCCCTGCCTGAGCACACCCCATGCCAGTCCGATGTCTTCAATAATTCCAGCGGCTTGCGTGTTGTAATACGAAGACTCACCGAAAAGTCGGTGTCCACACCGTTCTGTCGGTGTGGCGGGGCACCGGCCTGACGGTGTTGTTCGTTTGAGGACCGATAATGCGGTGCAGCAACGTCATATGGGTGTGTATCGGCGCTACCGGCTTCCGTCGGGGCGGGTAAGGTGCGCGCATGCCAGGCCCGTTCATTGAAGACGCGCGAATCGATCACGCGCGCAAGCTGGCGGACGAAATCGTCAACCCGATCTTCGACCTCATCCGCCGCAACACCACTGTATCGACCGAGCGCACCGTGCTGCGCTTCTTCGGACTCTCCGGAGCCGGCGCGCGGGGCGTGCCGCTTGCCAACCTGATGGTGGACAAGCTGAAGGCCGCCGGGGTCCTCAACAAGGGCGCCGCCTACTGGTACGGCCGCGCGTTGCAGCTAGGGGCGAAGAGCCCGCTGGAGGCCGTGGAGCGGCTGACCGCGCTCCCCACCGAGAAGCTGGCCCCGCTGTCGCCCGAGCAGGAGCACAACCTGCGCGAGGAGGTCCGCGCGGAGGCCCGCGCCGCCCTGGAGGACCTGAAGGCACGCGTCGCTCAGCGGGACGCGCTCCGCGAGCAGTTCCCCATGCCCCCCACGCCGCACAAGTACGTCATCGTGGCCACGGGCAACATCTATGACGACGTGGACCAGGCGCGCGCCGCGGCCCAGGCGGGCGCCGACGTCATCGCGGTCATCCGGTCCACCGCCCAATCCCTGCTGGACTACGTGCCCCACGGCGCCACCACGGAGGGCTACGGCGGCACCTACGCCACCCAGGAGAACTTCCGCATCATGCGCGAGGCCCTGGATGACGAGAGCCGCAAGCTCAAGCGCTACATCCAGCTGACGAACTACTCGTCCGGCCTCTGCATGTCGGAGATCGCCTTCTGCGCGGCCTACGAGAAGCTGGACATGCTGCTCAACGACGCGATGTACGGAATCCTGTTCCGTGACATCAACATGCGGCGCACGTTCATCGACCAGTACTTCAGCCGCCGCATCTGCGCCCTGGCCGGAATCATCATCAACACCGGCGAGGACAACTACATCACCACCGCGGACGCGTATGACGCGGCCCACACCGTCATCGCCAGCCAGTTCATCAACGAGTGCTTCGCCAAGCGCGCGGGCCTGAAGGACTGGCAGCTGGGCATCGGCCACGCGTACGAGATCGACCCGTACCGCGAGGACACGCTGCTGCTGGAGCTGTCCCAGGCCATGCTGGTGCGCCGCTGCTTCCCGGACGCGCCGCTGAAGTACATGCCGCCCACCAAGCACAAGGAGACGGACATCTTCTTCAGCCACGCGTACGACGTGATGGCGAACCTGGTGGCCATGTGGACGCGGCAGGGCATCCAGCTGCTGGGCATGATGACCGAGGCCATGCACACGCCGCTGCTGGCGGACCGCTACGTGGCGCTCAAGTCCGCGGCCTACATCCACCGGGCCGCGCGGGGCATCGACGAGGAGTTCATCGTCCGCGAGGACGGGAAGATCGCCAACCGCGCGCGCGAGGTGTTCGCCCGGGCGGAGCAGCTGCTCCAGGAGTGCCGCGACGAGGGCATGGTGACCGCCATCGGCCGCGGGCACTTCGGTGATGTGAAGCGCGAGGAGACCGGCGGCAAGGGCCTCGATGGCGTGCTGGAGAAGGCGCCGGACTATTTCAACCCGTTCCTGGAACTGCTGGAGGCGCAGTGATGCTCGGTCCAATCCTTGCCATGGTCCTCGCCGCGGGAGGCTCCGCGGATGCGCTGGCGAAGGTCCAGGTGAAGAACGTGTCGCTCCTGGTGCCCGCCTCGTGGAACCACTCCGAGGAGGAGGGGACGCACAAGTTCCAGGCGCCCAGCGGAGATGCCTACTTCCTGGTGGACGTGGGCGCCGTGCAGACGGCGGGCATGAAGGCCCAGACGTGCGTGGACAAGATCGTCGCGTCCATTGGCGGCAGGTCCTGGGAGCGCCTGAAGGTGGGCGCCCAGCCGGCGGCGAAGCGCCAGGAGACGGACGTGGCGCCGGATGGCAGCGGCGCGGTGGATTCGGTGACGTACGTGGGGTGCGACGGAAAGACGACGTGGTCCGTCGTCTTCTACCTGGAGCAGGCGAAGCAGGAGCGGTTCGCGCCGCTGGCCCAGAAGGTGGGCACCAGCGTCAAGATTCAGCGGGCCGGAGGGAAGTGAGCCGATGGTGAAGCCAAGCAAGCAGATCATCCGTCCCTACGGCGACCGGCGGGACGACGGCGTGGTGCAGCTGTCGTTCACGCTGCCGGTGCCGCTGTCCGAGAAGGCCAAGGAGGCCGCCGCCGTCTTCACGAAGAAGATGGGCTTCACCGACGTGAAGGTGGCCGCCGCCGAGCGCGCCGCGGACAGCTACACCTTCTTCATCGTCTACGCCCGGTCGAGCGTGGCCCTGGACTACGCCGAGATCGACGTGCCCGAGGTCGTCGTCAAGAAGATGTCCTTCGACGACCTCAACGCCTTCATCAAGGAGAAGGTGAAGCGGCGCATCGTGGTGTTCGGCGCGTGCACGGGCACGGACACGCACACGGTGGGCATCGACGCCATCCTCAACATGAAGGGCTACGCGGGCGACTACGGCCTGGAGCGCTACGCCTGGTTCGAGGCGTACAACCTGGGCAGCCAGGTGCCGAACGAGGACCTCATCAAGAAGGCCATGGCGCGCAACGCGGACGCCATCCTCGTCAGCCAGGTCGTCACCCAGCGCGACGTGCACAAGGACAACTCGCGGCACTTCATCGAGGCGGCGAAGGCCGCCGGCATCCACGGCAAGGTCCAGCTGCTGCTGGGTGGGCCTCGCGTGGATCACAAGCTGGCGCTGGAGTTGGGCTTCGATGCCGGCTTCGGTCCCGGCACCAAGCCGTCGGACGTGGCCAACTACATCGTCCATGCGCTCCTCAAGAAGGAAGGCAAGGAGGCGCCGGACGCCCACTACGAAGGGGAGCCTCAGTGAGCACGGGAACGAAGGCGGTCATCCGGCTGCGCATGAGCAGCCACGACGCGCATTATGGCGGCAACCTGGTCGACGGCGCGCGGATGCTGGGCCTCTTTGGCGACGTGGCCACGGAGCTGTGCATCCGCAGCGACGGCGACGAGGGCCTCTTCCGCGCCTATGACTCGGTGGAGTTCCTGGCCCCGGTGTACGCGGGGGACTACATCGAGGCGGAGGGCGAGATCGTCAGCGCGGGCAACACGTCGCGGAAGATGCGCTTCGAGGCGCGCAAGGTCATCAGGCCGCGTCCCGACGTGAACGACTCGGCGGCGGACGTCCTGGCGGAGCCGGTGGTGGTGTGCCGCGCCACGGGGACGTGCGTGGTGCCCAAGGACAAGCAGCGAGGTCAGCGATGAGCACGCCCATGGTCATCACCGCGGCCATGGTGGGCGCGGAGACGACGCGCGAGCAGACGCCGCACCTGCCCATCACCGCGGAGGAGATTGCCGAGGACGCCGCGCGCTGCCGCGAGGCGGGCGCGGCGATGGTGCACCTCCACGTGCGCACGCCGGACGGCAAGCCGTCCCAGGACGCGGAGCTGTTCCGCGCGGCCATCCGCGCCATCCGCAAGCGCACGGACGTGCTCATCCAGACGTCCACGGGCGGCGCGGTGGGCATGACGGTGGACCAGCGCTGCGGCCCCCTGACGCTCACCGGCGAGGACCGGCCGGACATGGCCACCTTGACGACGGGCACGGTGAACTTCGGCGAGGAGGTCTTCTGGAATCCGCGGCCGCTCGTGCGCGACATCGCCCGGCGCATCCGCGCGCTCGGGCTGAAGCCGGAGCTGGAGTGCTTCGACGTGGGCATGATTGACGAGGCCCGCTACCTTGCGAAGGAGGGGCTGGTGGACCTCCCCGCGCACTTCGACTTCGTGCTCGGGGTGCCGGGCACGTTGCAGCCGCGTCCGGAGGTGCTGGACTTCATGATTGCCTCGCTGCCCGAAGGGTCCACCTGGACGGTGGCGGGCGTGGGGCGGCACCAGCTCGCCTATGTGGACGAGGCGGCGAAGCGCGGCGGCAACGCGCGCGTGGGCCTGGAGGACAACATCTACGTGTCCAAGGGCGTGCTCGCGCAGGGCAACTGGGAGCTCGTCGCCGAGGCGGCGAAGCGCGCCCGTGCCCATGGCCGCGAGCCGGCCACGCCGGAGCAGGCGCGCAAGCTGCTCCGGCTGTCGTAGCACCGCCGAGCGAGACGGAACGGCCGCCGCCCGAGTCCTGCCGGGCGGCGCCCGTTGTCCGATTCTCCGGGTTGTGAGGGCTCCGCTACGTTCCGGGGAAATGGAATCCGTACCAGCGCCGCCCGACCCGATGTCCGCGGTCAACAGGAAGGCGCTGAGTAGTCATATCCGGAATAGGGCTTCCAGCCCTGACGCCCGCCGGGCCTGGGGTTCTTTCCGCTGGTCTTGGGCCCTGGAGCGGGCTCTTGTCAGGAGCCGGGGCCTCTTCTCGTCGTGAGCCGCCGGGCGCCACCGGTGTGCCCGGGACTCCGCCGAAGCGGCCCCGTGAGCGCACGACCGAGGAGAACACCCGGATGGACACGGAGCTGCAGGGCAGGGGCGTCCTGGTCACGGGCGGCGCCGGAGGAATCGGCACCGCCCTGGTCCAGACCTTCGCGGAAGAGGGCGCGAAGGTGGGAGTGCACTACCACTCCAGTACCGAGAAGGCCCAGGCGCTGGCGCGCGACGTCGGTGGCGCCGCGCTGCGCGCGGACCTGACGGTGGAAGCCGACGTGGACGCGCTGGTCCCCGCGGCGGTGGCCGCGCTGGGGCGGCTGGACGTGCTGGTGTGCAACGCGGGCGTATGGCCCGCTCCGGATGAGCCCATCTGGGAGATGTCCCTGGCGCGGTGGCGCCGCACGATGGCGGAGAACCTGGAGAGCGTCTTCCTGTGCTGCCGCGCCTTCCTCCGGCACGTGGCCACCACGAAGACGGGCAACATCGTCATCATCAGCTCCACCGCGGGCCTGCTTGGTGAAGCAGGACACGCTGACTACGCCGCCGCCAAGGGCGCGCTGGCGAGCGGCTTCCTCAAGAGTCTCAAGAACGAGCTGGGCCGCATCGCGCCCCTGGGCCGCGTCAACGTCGTGTGCCCGGGCTGGACGGCGGTGGAGCGCAGCCGGGCAAGGTTGGCCGAGCCGGGCTTCGTCGAACGCGTCACGCGGACGATGCCGCTGCGCAAGGTGGCCGAGCCGGTGGATGTGGCGCGCGTGGTCGTGTCGCTCGCGTCAGAGCGTATCTCCGGGCACGTGACGGGTGAGGTCGTCAGCGTCGCCGGAGGCATGGAGGGAAGGGTGCTGCATGACGACTGAATGGGACGTGCGGACGTACAACCGCGAGGCGTGGAACAGGCAGGTGGCCTCGGGCAACAGGTGGACGCTGCCCGTAGGCCCAGAGGTCATCGCCGCCGCGCGCGAGGGAGCGTGGAGCGTCGTCCTCACGCCCACGAAGCCGGTGCCACGCGAGTGGTTCGGGGACGTGAAGGGCAAGGACATCCTCTGCCTCGCGGGCTCGGGAGGGCAGCAGGCTCCGGTGCTGGCGGCGGCGGGCGCGCGGGTGTCGGTGCTGGACAACTCGCCGGCGCAGCTCGGCCAGGACCGCCTGGTGGCCGAGCGCGAGGGACTGGAGCTGCGGTTGGTGGAGGGCGACATGCGCGACCTCTCCGCTTTCGGGGATGAGAGCTTCGACCTCGTCTTCCACCCGTGCTCCAACTGCTTCGTGGATGCGGTGCGCCCGGTGTGGCGAGAAGCGGCGCGCGTGCTGCGCCCGGGCGGCGCGCTGCTGTCCGGCTTCACCAACCCCATCAACTTCCTGTTCGACGTGGGGCTGGAGAAGCAGGGCATCTTCACGTTGAAGTACCGGATGCCCTATTCGGACTTCACCAGCCTGTCGGACGAGGAGCGCCGCCGCTTCACGGACGCAGGCGAGCCGCTCTGCGTGGGGCACTCCCTGGAGGACCAGATTGGCGGGCAGGTCGACGCGGGGTTGGCCATCGTCGGCTTCTTCGAGGACGCCTTCGGCCCGGAGGACGCGCTGTCGCGGTACTACAGCGGCTACATCGCCACCCGCGCGGTGAAGCTCCCGGCGCGATAGGGCGTGGGGCAGGGGGGCAGGCGCGACATGGGGACCGCGGCTGCGGATTTAACCTTTCGCGCCGCGCGGGGTTTTTCAGGGCATGAGGCGACGGGAGGCCGGCTCCCGGAGGCTCAGTCACCCTGAGGAGCAAATCCCGATGAAGCTCATGACCACCCTGCGTTCCGCCGCCCTCGCCTCGTTGTTCATCGCCGCGCCTGTGCTGGCCCAGACGGCCGCGCCAGAGGCGGCCAACCCGCAAGGGGCCGAAGGCCGACACCACGACGGGTACCACCGCCACAAGGGCAAGAAGCACAGGCACAAGATGGGCCACCTGGAGCACCGGCTGGACAAGGCCGTGGCCGAGGGGCGGCTGGACCAGGCCCAGGCGGACCAGTTCAAGGCGGAGGCCCGGCAGTTCCGCGAGGAGCTTCAGGCGCTGCGCGAGTCCGGGGGCGGCAAGCTCACCGACACACAGCGGGAGGAGGCACGCGCGAAGAAGCGCGCCTTCCGCGAGAAGGTGAGGTCGGCCATGCAGGCGAACGCGCCGCAGAAGACCTGAGCCCGCCGCTCCTCCCCGGCCTCGCCGCGCTGGCTGGGGCGGAGGCCGCGGGCGGACAGTCCCGCGGCCTCGCTCTTCATGGCGGCGGGTGGGCGGCTGGCGCAGAATGGGTGGACCCGCCTTCCTGGACGAGGTCCCCCATGCGCGTGTCTCCGTTGTTGATGGCCGCCGTTCTCCTGCTCGGGTGCGGCGCGCACTCGGGCCGCGCAAAGGCCGCGGCCGCATCCTCCAGCGCTGCCATCCCGGATGACGCGGAGCTGCGCCGGGTGCAGGCGCGGGCGAAGTACATCTTCGATGCGGAGCGCGCCGCCATCTTCGCCACCGACCGGCTGCTCATCCAGGAGGACCTGGACCGCTCCCGCATGGAGTGGTTCTTCACGGTGCCGCGAGAGGAGGGCTGGTATTCGCTGTTCGGCACGCTGGACGACGCGGGGACGTTCACGCCGGCCTATGCCTTCAAGGCGCCTCGCGACGATGCCGAGCAGATGGCGCCGCTTCCTCTCGACGCGCTGCCGCAGGACTTCAGCCCCATCGCCCGCGCCGTCAAGGCGTCGATGTTGGAGACGGTGGAGGTCTACTCGCGGGGCGCCATCAACCCCGTGGTCGCCTTGGAAGACGACGGGGACCTCACTGTCTATGTGCTCCAGGGCACGCGGGACCCGATGCACTTCTATTTCGGGGGCGACATGCGCTTCCGCTACGACGCGGACGGGCGCGCGCGGCAGGAGGCGGTGAAGCTGCACCAGAGCATCTTCGGCGTCAGCTCGGAGCCCGGCCCGGATGGCGCGCTGTACCAGGGCTCGGTGCACTCCCACGTCCTCTTCGGCGGCCCGCTGGAGACGGAGCTGGCGATGCTGATGCTCTACCCGGAGCTGGGCGCGTTGACCGTCGTCCATCCGGAGTCCCGCATCGCGTACTTCCTCACGCCGGACGGCGCCATCCGCGTGCTGAGCGAGGTCCCTGAGCGGCAGCGGATGCTGCGGCCCGATGGGACGTTCGGTCCGCTCGACATGGAGGAGGCGGCGCCAACCGCGCCCTCGGGGCAGGTGGACCTGTAGGGGAGGGGCCCAGGCTCAGGCGCCCAGGCGCTCCGCCCAGGAGAGGTAGGTGGTCCGCGGGTCCACGAAGGGGTCGCGGAACAGCGCCTGGACCTCCGCCTTGGCGACCTGACCGGCGTCGAAGGCCTGATAGAGCCGGTCTCCGAGCAGATAGCCCAGGGCGTGGCTGACGCCGTGGAACAGGCGGTCCTTGCGCAGCGGCAGGAGCTTCACCGCTTCCTCCGGCGCCTCGGACTCCGTGGCCTTGTGGGCCAGGACGAAGGCGGCGATCTGACGCTCCACGCCCCGGCTCTCACCGAAGCGCTGCGCCCACTCGGCGACGCTCGGGCACGTGCGCCGGGGGTTCACCAGCTTCGAGCCGAAGAAGCCCAGCGCCTCTTCCAGGCAGCGCGCGTAGAAGGCCTCCGACGCGCCTCGGGGCGCGTCCATGGCGTCACCCACCGCGCAGTGGCGGATGAAGTGCGCCGCCTCCTCCGCCGCGTGGTTCAGCGACAGCGAGGCCAGGTAGGCCATCCGGGCGCGCGGGATGTAGCAGCTCTCGCGCGAGAGGATGTGCCGGCGGAGCTGCGACAGCTCGCTCTGGGTGAAGCGCCCCCGCCGCTGGATGCGCGCGAGGACGTCACCGTCGGCGGCGGAGACCACGTCCACCGTGTCCAGCGCCCGGCCCACGGGGACGCCGGCGAGCCGGCCAATCAACGCGGACATCTCCCGGAAGCGCTCCGCGGCGCCGCGGTCGAGCAGGGGCGTGTCACCGGCCTCCGCCTCCAGGTAGTCAAGGAAGCTCTGCTGACAGACCACGGGGGAGGCGTTCATCAGGCACAGCGTCCCGTCTGCCAGCTCCACGGCCTCCACGGCGCCCACGCGGCCCTCGCGCGCCAGCCGCCACCAGACACCTTCGGCGTTCTGGTACACGACGAGCCCCTTGCGCGTCTCCGCGCCCAGCGCCCGCTCCACCTGCGCGGGCAGGTGGCAGGGCGCCACGTGGTACTGGCCCACCAGCACCATGACGAGCGGCCGGTCCGGAGCGCGGGCGGCGCGGGCGACGCGCTCGGCGGCGTACGCGTCCCGGAGCTCCAGCGAGCGCTCGCCCTGGGCGCGGCGGTCGATGCCCACCACCTCGAGCTTGTGCTTGCGCGCGAACGCGAGCAGGGCCTTCGTGCCGGTGCCGGACGCATGGCCCAGCTTCGCCAGCAGTGAGCGCTCCGTCACACGGCCCGCGCGCCAGGCGTCCACGGTGGCCTGGTGACGGCCCTCCACGCACTCGAGCGCCATGACGACGCGGCGGCCCGAGGCCAGCGCCCGCTCTACCAGTGCGAGGTACGTCTCCTGGGCGAGTGGGAGCGTGTGGTAGTCGCCGACGTAGACGATGTCCGCCGTCTGCACCTGCTGATACACGGCGGGCAGCGTCGTGACGCTCCGATACCCCGTGGTGCGCCGCCGGAAGCGGGCCTCATAGGTTCGGAAGGATGCCGTCTGTCCGTCGACCACTCGGGCGATCTGCGCGCGCTGGCGTCGGAACAGGGCGAGGTGCAAGGCGAGCGAATCGCGCATGGAGTGCGGCAATCCCTCGCACGGCACCGCGAGCCCGGCAAAAAAACGGCGCGTCCGCGTGACGGGTGCGTTCCTTGACGGCGACGTACGGTCAAAGGACCATGCCAGTCAGCCTTGAAGACCGCACACGCTCGCGCGACCCTCCTCAGCCTGGTCCTCATCATGGCGGCGCCCGGCCGTGCCGAGGAGCCTGGGCTGTTGCATTCTCCTCCAGAGCGCGCCGAGCCGCGCGTCGCGTTGCAGCTCGACGGCACGCTGGTGGAGGGCCGCCGCGTGCTCGAGCTGTACGTGCGCTACCGCGGCCCGGGAGAGCCGTACGCCCGCCGGCCCATGGACCGCGAGTATGGCGACCTGTACCGCGCCGTGATTCCGGCCGAGCACGTCGTGCCGCCCGGCATCGAGTACTACGTCGAGGGCCTCACCGCGGATGGCGAGCGCATCCCGCTCTTCCAGTCCGCGTCCCGTCCAGCGCGCGTGCTCGTCGGAGGGGAGACGCCCGCCAGCGCCGCTGTCGTGCGGGCCTCGCCGCCCGCCGAGCGCCGCCCCCCGCCGCGCGCATCGGCGCCGGAGCGAAAGCCGTCACCGGAGCGCAAGCCGTCACCCGAGCGCTCCCAGGCGCAGGCTCCCGCGCCGCGCTCGGACGCGCCCCGGCAGCCGCAGGATGACTCCATGGCCGCGCTCACCGCGGACCTGCCGGCGGACGCCCCCACCGAGCCCGCGGCTCCCGGCCGCGCGGCCCGCGCCACGCCCGGGGGGACGCCATCGCCGCGCGAGCCCGCGCCCGCACGCTCGGAGCTGGAGGAGGACCTGGCGCTGTACAGCGCGGAGGATACGCTGGCGCTGGCCACGCGCCACGAGGCCGCGGTGCGCACGGTGCCCGCCATCGGCGCTTCCTTCAGCCAGCAGCAGCTCCGCGCGCTGGGCGCGCGCACGGTGGCGGACGTCCTGGACGTGGTGCCCGGCCTGTCCGTGAGCCGCGACGTGCAGGGGTTCCATCGCACCGCCATCCGCGGCCTGCGCAACGACGCGGAGGTGCTCTTCCTCCTCAACGGCCACCGCCTCAACAACTTCTTCGATGGCAAGGCGCTGATGAACCTGCCCGTGGAGAACCTGGAGCGGGTGGAGGTCATCCGCGGTCCGGGCTCCGCGCTCCATGGCGCGGGGGCCTTCCTGGGCGTGGTCAACATCGTCACCGACAAGTCGGACGGTGTCCGCACGGCCGTGTCCGTCGGTGGTTACCCGGGGCTGGATGACCGGCTCGCCGTCACCGGGAACGGGCATCTCTCCGCGGGGCACACCGCGGGGGACCTGCGCCTGTTCGCGGACGTGGACG
>Ga0182745_1000988_pt1 | contig 28589 bp, 22 predicted proteins | sample eDN3rd30CKraftBY_FD_128523 | JGI IMG/M metagenome (GOLD analysis project Ga0182745, IMG submission 128523) | Enriched backyard soil microbial communities from Emeryville, California, USA - eDNA 3rd pass 30_C Kraft BY (version 2) (version 2) | ecosystem: Environmental > Terrestrial > Soil >... | reverse complement strand
GTCCGTGGTTGCGGATTTGCTCACGCCGGAGCGGCACACCAGCGCACGGCAGGAGCTGAAGCGGGTGCAGATCGGGCTGCAGAGGCTGCCGCCGCGATGTCGCGAGGTCATGGTGCTGCGAAAGATCGAAGGCCTGTCGCAGCGCGAAGCGGCCTCACGCATGGGCATTGGGGAAGACACGGTCGAGAGGCAGATGACTCAGGGTATGCGCGCATTGGTCGATTTCATGCTGGGGGGCTCGGGACGCATTCGCCGGGGTTCCGCGAGCGATGACAGGGAAGAGGAGAGCGCCCGATGAGCCCGGCTCTGCAGATCGAAGAACAGGCCGCGCAATGGCTGTTGCGACGGCAGCAGCCGGAATGGAGCGAGTCGCTGCAGGTGCAGCTGGATGCGTGGCTCTCGCAGAGCACGGCTCATGAAGTGGCCTATCTGCGATTGGAGCATGGCTGGCGCAAAGTCGACCGGATGGCTGCTCTGCGGAATCAGATTGCGCCCGCTGCTGCAGTGCCCGCGCGCGTGTCGCGCCTCCGACGCCCATTCTCCTGGGGGATCGCCGCTGCCCTGCTGTTGACGTTGATTGCCACCTGGCACTACAGCGGCATTTCGCCGGACACCTACACGACGAAAGTCGGTGGCCGCCAGATCGTGCCGCTCGCGGATGGCTCGCGCATCGAACTCAACACCGACACTCAGTTGCGCGCGAAGATGAGCGGCACGGTGCGGGATGTCTGGCTCGAGCGTGGCGAAGCTTATTTCAAAGTGGCACACGCGCCATCCAGGCCGTTCGTGGTGCATGCGGGGCCACGCCGCATCACGGTGCTCGGCACTCAATTCTCCGTGCGGCGAGAAGGCGATCAGGTGCGAGTGGTGGTCACCGAAGGGCGCGTGCAGGTCACGGATCTCACGTCGAATCCGGACATCGCGCCGATCATCGTCACTCCCGGCAATGCAGTCAGGGCGCAGGGCGGATCGAACCTGATCGAGCCCGGCACGGTGGAGCAGGCCTCGCAGCAGCTGAGCTGGCGCCATGGCGCGCTGGTGTTCAATCAGACGACGCTCGCAGCGGCGGCGCAGGAATTCAACCGCTATAACGACAGGAAGCTGCTCGTCGACGACCCGGCAGTCGCGGGCACTCGCATCGGCGGCAGTTTCGATGCCACGAATGTGGAGACGTTCGCCCGGCTGCTCCACGATGGCTTCGGTCTCAAGGTCACCGAAGAAGGCAAGGATCTGAGGATCTCGCACTGAGACGTTACGGAATTATTCCCGCCGTTTGTCGTAACTCTGCAAGGTGATGCAGATCGCCAGAGTCAAACGGGGGCGCACGATGTCTCGATTCAGGTCTTTCGGCTTACCGGGGTTGGTGAGCGTCCTCGCATGGCTCGTCACCTCGGTCGCTCTGGCTCAAACCATCGAGTTCGCCGTCCCCGGAGGGGAGCTGAAGGCCGCGCTCGATGCCTACACGAAGCAGGCAGGTATTCAACTCGTCTATCGCGAGGACGATGTCCGGGGCCTGACTACGCATGGCGTGCGGGGAGCGTGGTCGACGGAAGATGCGCTCGAGAAGATTCTCGCAGGCACTTCGCTGAAGGCGCGCAGAGATGCTTCTGGCGCAGTGGTGGTCGTGCGCGGTGAAACAGCAGACGTGGTCGGTGGCGGTGAAGAGCGCGATCTGCGTCTCGCGCAGGCGGAGTCAGCGCAACCGACGAGCGAGTCCGTCGAGAGCGGCGTCGAAGAAGTCATCGTGACCGCGCAGCGGCGCGAGCAGAATCTTCAGGACGTGCCCATCTCCATCACCGCGGTGAGTGAATCGAAGCTGCGCGCGCTCGGTGCCTATGAGTTCGCGGACTTCGTGCGCACCGTGCCGGGCCTCACCTTCAACGAGTTCGGCCATAACGACGGCAACTTCGTCATCCGTGGCATCACTTCTGACATCTACGGCGGCGGCATCCAATCGACCGTCGGGCTCTATATCGATGACCTGCCGAGCATGGACACCTTCGCGGGCCTCTCCACGCCAGATCTCCATCTCTTCGACATCAATCGCGTCGAAGTGCTGCGCGGTCCGCAGGGCACGCTGTTCGGCTCCGGCGCGATGGGTGGTGCGATCCGCGTCATCACCAACAAGCCGGATGTTCATCGTTTCGCGAGCGCGGTCGATACGGTTCTTTCGGCCACGCAAGGCGGCGACATCTCGTATGGTGTGAGTGCGATGGTGAATCTTCCGTTGCTCGAAGACCGGCTGGCGATGCGGGCGGTGGGCTATCTGCGCGATACCGGAGGCTGGGTCGACAGCCAGGTGTTTGGCAAGAACCGCGACAAGGAGAAGTCCATCGGCGGCCGGTTCATGATGAGCTTCGTGCCCGTCGAGGATCTGACGCTCACAGGAACCATCACGTATCAGAAGAGCAATCCTCGCGACGGCTCCTCGTTGAACGACGTGATCGACGGCAAGCCGGCGCGCACACTCGAGTCGCCCGAATTCGTCGACGACAAGCTCATGGTGTACAACCTCGTGGGCGAGTACAGCTTCGCCGGCATGAAGCTGCGGTCTTCGACGACCTATGCCGACAAGCACGTTCTAGAACAGCAGGACGCCACCGTGTCCACGCGCGGAATCTTCGGGCCCGATGCGCCGCCTTCCGTGCTCAACTTCGACGATCACTCGAGCAACTTCTTTCAGGAGATCCACCTCTTCTCCACTGGCGATCAGCGTGTCGGCTGGTTCGTCGGCGCGTTCCTCCGCGACCAGACGCACCGCACGTACGATTTCTCCTGGCTGGTGCCGGGAGCGGAGGATCTGTACGGCTCTGGTCCGTACGGCGCCGCGGGCAACGACATCTATTCCTACATCGACCGCAGCAGGACGAAGGAGAAGGCGCTGTTCGGCGAGCTCGAATTCAAGCTGACGGATCGCCTCCAGGCCACCGTTGGAGCGCGATTCTTCAAGAACACCTATGACAACGTCAATACTTCGGTGGGCCTGCTCAACAACGGGGCCTCCACGTCGCTCAGGGCGTCGAGCGAGAGCAAGGACACCTGGAAATACGTGCTTTCCTACAAGCTGAGTCCGGATGCGATGGTTTACGCGCAGGCCTCGCAGGGCTATCGAGTAGGTAACGCGAATCCCGTCGTGCCGGACCCGACGCCGCCGCAGTACGGCCCGGACGATCTCTGGAACTACGAGGTGGGAGCCAAGACGAAGTGGCTGGGCGGGCGCCTGCAGCTGAACGGCGCGGCCTACTACATCGACTGGAAGAAGATGCAGCTGGCGCAGTACACCGAGAATGGTTTCGCTTACGTTTCCAACGTCGGCGACACGCGCTCGGCAGGCGCGGAGCTGGAGCTCGAAGCGCAATTCACGGATGCGCTGAGCTATACGATGGCGGCTTCGTACAACTCTGCTGAGATCAGGGTCGACAATCTGGCCATCGGTGCCAGCAAAGGCGATCGCGTACCGGGCGTCCCGCACTTCACGCTGTCGAATCAGCTTCAGTACGGGTTCGAATTGGGCGCGGATCGGCGCGGCTACGTTCGCCTGAATCACCAGTACATCAGCGACTCGTACAGCTTCTTCAACAAGGACGGTGCGGGACGCATGGGGGACTATCACGTGGTGGGTCTGCGCGTCGGTGCTGTCGTGAATCACTGGGATCTCGCGCTGTTTGCGAATAACCTGTTCAACGACGATTCCGTCGTGGCGGCGCTGGCCACCGGATACGTTTACGAACTCCGGCCCCGCATGATCGGGATCAACGCGCGCTGGAATTTCTGATGCAACGACGACTTTCGGGGTGACTGCCATGAGATGGATGAGCGTCCTTGCCGCAACGGTCCTGCTGGCGGGAGCCTCCGGGCTGCGAGCGGAGACTCTGGCAATCGTCGGTGGCACCATCATCGACGGCAACGGCGGCAAGCCGATCGAGCATGGCGTCATTGTGGTGAAGGATCGAAGGATCCTGGCCGTGGGCGGGGCGCAGACTCCCGTGCCGCAGGAAGCCCGAAGGATCGATGCAGCCGGCAAATTCGTGATTCCCGGCCTCATGGATGCGAACGTCCATCTCCTGCTCGATTACTGGCCGAAGACGTTGTCGCGCTATGAAGGGCGGTACGACGAGCTCGTGGTCGAGGCCGCGCAGGTGGCTCTGAAGAATGGCCTGACTACGGTCTTCGACAGCTGGGGGCCGCGCGTCGATCTGGCAACGGCGCGTGATGACATCCGCGCGGGTCGTCGCATCGGTGCGCGAATCTACTTCGCCGGCAACATCCTGGGCTTGAACGGCCCCTACTCGAAGGACTTCGCGCCGCAGCTCGCGGAGGTGATGCCTGAGTCGTTCGTCGAGCGCATCAACTCGCGCTGGCAGGAGAACGTGGGAGGCGAGTTGATGCTGATGCCGCCCGAGCAGGTCCGCAAGGAAGTGCGGACCTATCTCGGTAAAGGCGTCGATTTCATCAAGTACGCCGTCAACGGGCACAACTTCAACGAGATGCCGCTCATCGCCTTCTCGGCGCGAGTGCAAAAGATCATCGTCGAGGAGGCTCACCGTGCGGGCGTGATCGCGGAGACCCACACGACTTCGGATGAAGGCATCCTGATGGCGCTCGACGCGGGCGTGGATCTCATGCAGCACTGCGATCTCACGGCTTCGACGAAGCCGATCGCTCCAGAGGTGGTGAAGCGCGTGGCGGAGCGGCGCATTCCCTGCGCGTTTTTGGCTCACCCCGAGTCTGCACTGGACTGGTTTCGCGGCCGTCCGGGCGATCTGCGGGGCCAGCTGCTCCTCAACGGCGATATCAACGAGCGCGCTCTGATTCAGGCCGGTGCGCTGATCGTGATGTCGACCGACGCAGGGCTCTTCGATGCCGACACGAGGAGCAGCAAGATCTTGTGGACGGACGTGCAGCCTCCCGAAGGTAACCTCACGTTGATGGGCGAAGCCCATTTCAACTGGCTGCTGGCCGTCGAGCAGAAGGGCATGAAGCCCATGGACGCGTTGCTCGCCGCGACGCGCAATATCGCCCGTGCCTACAAGGTGGACAAGGACCTCGGCACGCTGGAGGCGCACAAGCTCGCGGACCTGCTGATTCTCGACCGTAACCCACTGGAATCCGCATCGAACTACCGCAGCATCAGCGTGGTGATGCAGGATGGCCGGATCATCGACCGGCAGGCGCTGCCGACGCAGCGATTGCTCACGGCTGACAGCGTTACACCTCCGCGAGATTAGCGTGTACACGCCGCCAGGTGCCCCGAAGGGCTGCGCGAGTTGCGCACGGCAACGATACCAGTCCGGCGGCAGTCGATATGCCGAGAAGGAAAATTACTTTAGAATAAAAATATATTTTCGGATGTGAAATCCAGTCTTTAGGCCTGTAAAAACCGGCAATCCAGATTTGAACCGTAAACTATTTTAGGTATAAGATCATTCCACGCAAAGCTTCGCAAGCTCCGCTTTCGAAGCATCGTTGGCCGAGCGGCTGCCAACGCCACGAAGATCAAAGGGGGATGAAGTGATGGCAATGGTCGATGGCATCAGTGAGTACACCGCCCACGTAGACCTATTCGCCCGAGCTCGGCTGCCCTCGCGCGAACTGTGCCCGGAGTTCATCTTCGACCTTCCCGAATTGCGCTATCCGGAGCGCCTCAACTGCGGTGTCGCCTTGCTGGACGATGCGGTCGCCGAAGGGCACGGCTCGCGCCAGGCCTTGTATTCGGAATCCGGCAACTGGACCTATGCCGAATTGCTGGAGCGGACCAACCAGATCGCGAACGTGCTGGTGGCGGATCTCGGCATTGTGCCGGGCAATCGTGTGCTGTTGCGGGCGCCCAACAATCCGATGCTCGTAGCCTGCTGGCTGGCCGTGATGAAGGCGGGTGCCATCGCGGTGACGACCATGCCAATGTTGCGTGCCAAAGAACTTGCGGCCATGGCTGAGCGTGCGCAGATCGATCACGCCATCTGCGATGCGCGTCTCGCCGAGGAATTGCGGTTGGCAGCCGAGACCGGCGGCAGACTCGGCCACATCGTGACCTTCGGTGACGGTGTGCTGGAAGGTCTGATGTCACCCCATCCGGCTACGTTCAACAACGTGCCCACCGCGCGGGATGACGTTTGCCTGCTCGCATTTACCTCGGGTACAACCGGGGTTCCCAAAGCGACGATACACTTTCATCGAGACGTCTTGGTGATGCGCGATGTTGTCGGTCGACGTCTGCTCGAGCTTGGCCATGACGATGTGTGTGTGGGCAGTCCGCCGCTGGGCTTTACTTTCGGGCTCGGCGCATTGCTGGTGTTTCCGCTCGGCTGCCGCGGGGCGGTTGCTTTGGTCGAGCAGCCGACACCTGAAAACTTGCTGGCGGCGGCGCAGAGATACGGCGTAACCACGTTGTTCACCGCTGCAACGGCTTATCGCAACATGGTGGCAGTCGTGCCGAACTACGATCTGTCGAGTCTGCGTCGCTGCATTTCCGCGGGCGAGCCGCTGCCCAAGTCCACTTCAGATGCATGGCATGGCAACACCGGTATCCGAATCATCGATGGCATCGGTGCGACCGAGATGATTCATATCTTCATCTCGGCGGCGGGCGAACAGATCCGGCCGGGCGCCACCGGCAAACCCTTGCCGGGCTATCAAGCCTGCGTCTTGGATGATCACGACCAGCCCTTACCGCGGGGCCACGCCGGCCGCTTGGCGGTGAAGGGGCCCACTGGCTGCCGTTATCTGGATGATGATCGCCAGCGCAGTTACGTGCGTAATGGGTGGAATGTCACGGGCGACATCTACCGCGTCGACGAGGATGGTTACTTCTGGTTCCAGGCTCGCGCCGACGACATGATCGTCTCCGCCGGCTACAACATCGCTGGACCGGAAGTCGAAGCGGCGCTGCTGACACATCCCGCGGTGAAGGAATGTGCCTGTATCGGTGCGCCGGATCCGGCGCGCGGCCAGATCGTCAAAGCGTTTGTCGTGCTCAACGACGGCCATTCGCCCGGGGAGCCGCTTGTCAAGCAACTGCAGGACTTCGTGAAGCAGGCCATCGCGCCGTACAAGTACCCACGTGCGATCGAGTTCCTCCAGGGGCTACCCAAGACGCCGACTGGCAAGGTCCAGCGCAACGCTCTGCGAGCGCGCCGATTCAGGCCCGCATGCGAACGCCGCTCGGATCAATGGCCGGCTGCGTGAGAATCCGGCACGCGCGCGCCTCGCCGAGCACGGCGACAGTGAGGCCGCGCTCATCATCCGCTATGGCTGAATCGATATAGCCCATGGCGAGACTCGCTTGCGCGCAATGGCCATATCCGCCCGAGGTGACATAGCCGACCATTCGTTCGCCGAGATAAATGGGTTCGTATCCGCTCGCATCCGCATCGTGCGCGTCGAGTTCGAGCGTAACGAGTCGTCGCGGCGGGACGGCATCCCGGTCGCGCAGCGCGGCGTCGCGTCCGATGAACCCGGGACGTTCGTAGTCGATGAACCGCTCAAGCCGCGCCATGCGCGGCGTGTAGTCCCGCGAATACTCGCGGGACCAGATGCCGAAGCTCTTCTCCAGGCGCAGGGAGTTGATGGCGTAGAACCCGATGTGTCTTGCATCGAGACCTTCCGTGTCCCGCATCATTGCATTGAGCAGGGAAGACAGCTGCAGGGTCGGCGTGTATATCTCGAAACCCAACTCGCCCGTGACGGACAGCCGCACTACGTGCGCCGGCGCGAACGCCAGATCCACCTGCGCTACGCTCATGAAAGGCAGCGCGGCGTCGGATACGTCCGCATTGCTCACGCGGGCGAGGAGATCGCGCGAGCGCGGTCCGATCAGAGCGATTCCGCCGTACTCTTCGCTCACGTTGCGAACCGTCACGTCTTCGCCGGCCAGATGCTCGGCGAACCAGCGCATGTGCCAGGCCTGTAGATAGCCCGAGCCGCCGATGAGGAATCGATCCTCCGCGAGGCGTATGGTTGTGAGATCGCCCATGAGCCGACCGGAGTACGAGAGCATCGGCGTCAGACGCACGCATCCGACGCTCGGTAGTCGCCCGGCCAGTATTCGCTCCAAAGCTGCTTCGGCCTTCGGCCCGCTCACGAGATATTTGCCAAAGGAGGAGATGTCGAGGACGCCGACGCCGCTGCGGGCGGTCAGGCACTCTTCGCGCACCGCCGAAAACGCGTTCGACCGGCGCATGCTGGGCGTTTCCTCGGGAGGCTCGCCATGTGGTGCGAAGTACAGCGGGATTTCCAGTCCGAAGCTCACGCCGAATACTACATTGGCCTTCGTGAGCGTGGCGTGTACAGCGGAGGTTTTCGCTGGCCGGCCGGCGGGCCAGAACTCGTTGGGATACGCCAGCTGGAATCTGCGTGCATAAAACTCGCGTGCCTTCGCGACCGTGTAGTTGCGCGAGGCATAGGACCCGAACCGCGCTACATCCATTGCGTAGATGTCGGTGTCCGGTTCTCCGGAAGTGATCCACTGCGCGAGCGCGAGTCCCACACCGCCGCCTTGCGCGAAGCCGGCCATGACGCCGCATGCCGCCCAGTAGTTCCTCGTGCCTGGCACGGGGCCCACGAGCGGATTGCCGTCAGGCGTGAAAGTGAAAGGGCCGTTGACGATGCGGCGTATGCCCGCGTTGGAGAGTGCGGGAAAACGTTGGAAGCCTTTGTCGAGCGCATCCGTCAGGCGATCCAATACGGGCGGCAGCAACTCATTCTCGCCGTAGTCCCAGGGTGAGCCCCCGAGGGCCCAAGGCGTAGCGTCTTTCTCGTAGACGCCCAACAACACACCCTTGCGCTCCTGGCGAAGGTAGATCTCCGCGTCGAGATCCAGGATCAGCGGCATCTCTCGCGGCGACTCCTTCAACTCGGGAAGATCCTCCGTCAATAGGTAGTGATGCTCCATGGGTACGAGCGGCAACTGCACACCCACCATCGCACCGACTTCGCGGGCCCAGAGTCCAGCCGCGTTCACCACATGCTCGGCTTCGATCGTGCCGGCGTCAGTGACCACGTACCAAGAACCCTTGCCGGTCGGCTTGATCTCGACGACTCGCGTATGCCGGTAGATCTCCGCGCCCTTCAGTCGCGCTGCCTTGGCGTACGCATGGGTGGCGCCGGAGGGGTCGAGATGGCCTTCGAGCGGATCGTAGACCGCGCCCAGCACCGATGAGACCTCCATCAGCGGGCACATCTCTCGGATCTGCCGTGGCCCCACCAGCTCCGTGGACAGCCCGAGCACACGATGGCGAGCGTGCTCGGCGCGCAGGAATTCCCATCGTTCCGGTGTGGCAGCGACGTTCAATCCGCCCGTGAAGTGCAGGCCGACATCCTGGCCCGACAGCTCCTGGATCTCGCGGTACAGGCCGATCGTGTAGGACTGCAGGCGCGCGACGCCGGGGTCGCTGTTGAGCGCATGAAATCCTCCGGCGGCGTGCCAGCTCGAACCGGCTGTGAGCTCCTTGCGCTCGCACAGCACGACGTCAGTCCAGCCGAGCTTCGTGAGGTGATACAGCACGCTGCAGCCAACCACTCCACCGCCAATCACCACTACCTGAGCATGACTCTTCATAGATGAACCTGAAGCAGCTAAACCGGAGAGCTTCGAATGTTAGAGATCTGCCGGCGTGCCGTGCCCTGCAAAGATTTGGCAATGCGAAGAATTTGTTAGGAATTCAGGAGCGAATGGGTCCCCGCATGGACATGCATGCGGTGTGGTTACGAGATCCGGGCGCCAGCTCCCGTGTGGCTAGCGTTGTTTGCTGTAGCGGACATCCTTGGGACGCATGCCGAAGTGGCGACAGAAAGCCGTGGCGAAGGAGCTCTGGTGTCGATAGCCGACCGCTTCGGCGACACGAGCCACGGGCATCGCCCGATCGCGCAGCAAGCCGAGCGCGTGCTGCATGCGGCAGCGTACGCTGAACTCAAACAGCGTTTCGCCGAACAGGGCCTTGAAGCCGCTCTTCAGCGTCGTTTCGTTGACGCCCGCCGCGCGCGCCACTTGGCGGATCGTCGGCGCCGGCGAATACTGTTGCATGAGGAAATCGCGGGCGGCGTGCAGGCGCTGCAGCTCGCGTTGCGAATACTCCTCGCTCGGCCCCTCGGATAACGAGGCGAAATTCGCGACGGCGCTGCACAGCAGCTCCAACGCTATCCCTTCTGTATATACGAGCGCCAACGGGCCCGAGAACGGATTGTTCATGAGTTTGCGCGCCAGCTCGAACATCTCCGATGAGAGCGGTAGCTGTAGATAGTGGATGCGCTCGCGGCCGCCGGTCACGAACGCTTGCAGCTGCGCGGGCACGTCCACCGACGAGGTCAGAAAGCCGTCGATCAGAAACTCGGGGCGGACACTGATGGCAACCGAACGTTCGTGCGCACTCGGCGCAGTCCATTCGCTGATTTCCACGCCCCGCGGCTGATTCCACACGAACAGGGAAGGGCGATCGAGCCGCAATGGCTCGGTGCGGCTGACAGCGAGCGTGAGATCGCCGGACAGACGGAAATTGAACTGCAGCAGGCCGTCGCCCGGCACCAGTTCCATGCGCGGATCCTTATAAGCGAAGTTCTCGATCAGCACGAAGATTTCGTCGCGGATCCGCGTCAACTCCCAGTAGCCTTCGCCCTCCTCGGACGTGAGGACAACACGCGCTCCGAGCAGGTCACGGCCCTTGTGCCTGACGACGCTTTCCACGCTGGGTGCATGCTCCAAGTTGGCGAACGCATCGGCAAGTGTGTGGCCGGGCCCGATAAGGACCGCTCGAAACAGCCCCTTCTTGGGGTCCTCGAGCAGCGGCTTCTCCACAACGGCGGCACGGCTTTTGCGATTCTCGGATCTCATCAGGTGTGTTCTCTTAAGGAGGGCTCGCCAATGAATATCGCGACGGGCGCTTGCGCGCGACCACGCTGATGCGCTGCTTATGCTAGTGCAATTTAGGAATGACGGTGCAATGTTTAGGCGATCGGCAGATTCGCTCTGCAGTGCGATTTCATCGTTTTGAGAAACGAACGTCCGACTTCGTCAGTCGGTATCTGCGCGAACTTTCCGAGCACCGTGCCACTTGAGTGATCTGACGCATACTTAAAGGAATCATGCAATTTTTTAAGCACGAGGCAGGAAGATCTTGGAGGAGGACATCCTGTCGAATGTCATGACCGACCGCATGTGTTTTACGGCCCAGCCATCAATGCGCGGGTGAAGGGACTGGCTCGGACGTGACGAGCGCAGTTCTCCGGTCACGGGCGCGATTGTGATTTATATTGGTTGATACACGCCACAAGAGCTCTTCATGCGGTATTCGCGCGGACACATGCCAACGGCATCCCGGAATGCGGCAGTGAAGCTGCTCTGATGCTGGTAGCCGACCGCTGTGGCGATCTGGGCCAGACTGAGCTGACCCTCCATTAACAACGACTGGGCGCGCTCGATGCGCTGCTGCGACCCATATGTATGCAACGTGACGCCGGTGGCCTGCTGAAACAAGTCATTGAGCTTGGTCTTGTTGGTGCCCAGCTCGCATGCCAACGCTTGCGCTGTCGGCGGATTGGCGTAGCGTTCTGCCAGGATTCGCCGTGCGGCGGCCACGATCTCGGTGCCACGTGTATGTGCCTTGTTGCTTCGACCGGCGCCCAGGTGGTCGTTCCAGGCAGCGACGACCAACGCGAACAATTCGGAGCACCGGGCCTCCACTTGCAGCGCGCGAAGCTGGCCCTGTAGACGGCTACTCGTCAGGTCGCGAACCAAACCTGAAACATCGGAGCGTAAGGGTAGGGTCGCCAGCGACGCTGGACCGCAATGGCGGTCTTCCAGGATGTTGCGCAACGGCTCGGGTAACTCGTCCGGATCGAGATGGTATCGAGACAGCACGCGGCGCGGGCTGATCCCCAGGATGACCACAGTCTGGATAACCTCCGGATCCATGGATATTACGACCCGCGCGCCGGCGGGAAGAAACGACACGGTTACGCTGGGACGACGGAAAATCCACTCCCCGCGACCATCAATATCGTAGCGGGTGCTGCAGTTGACATGTGCCTTCACCAGCAGGGTGTCGTCGGTGATTTCGTACGCAGCGCGCACATGCCGAACGATCCGCGTATGGGCGACAGTGATCGCGGTTTCAGTGCCGACGAAGCTACACGCTTCGCCCCAGGCGACGCCCATTCGATGCAGACCCATCCGGTCTCCATCCAGCTCCACGAGCATGCGCGCCGCGGGGTCCAGCGGTGCAAACGACGGGAAACAAATGTCCATGGGGCCTCTCCATCGTTACTTGATGAATTCGATCATTGACCTCCGTTCATGTCAAGTTTTCAGGCCCCAGGGTCGCGTTTCCCGACAGTGGTGCTGTAAGGGTGGGCCGCTGAGCACAGGGAGGTGGCGGCCATCGTGAGTCTTGGTACCGGGTGGGTTGCGGCTATTTCCCGGCCTTTCTGGACCTGGCCGGACCGCCGAAAGGGCGCTGGCGGCCGTGATTCAGGAAGCCTGCGTGCAAGGTGTCCAACCCCCTCGGTCGATGAGCTGGCGCAGGCGATGGGTAGATTTCCGCGTCGAGATCACGATGGGCGATTATGCGCGCGCATGCTGATGTACTGAATGCTCCAGTGAAAGCGCCGAAAATTTAGGCGAAATGGTTCACTGCTTTAGGCGACCGGCAGATTCGCTCGCTGGCGCGTCGATGCGGGTCTCATTGATGTGCATTCGCGGAACCCTCCATGTAGGATCCGTAGATCGAGCACGTAGCGTGGCCTTGATAAATCTAAACCCGATTGCTTTCAGTCTCATTTCCAAAGCTGCTGTTCGAGTTCGAAGTTGGCGGCTGGCTCGCGCAACAGTGGTATGTCCTAGTTCACTGCAGCGAGCTCCCGGAAGTTGGCACATTCATTAATGAACTCAATGAGCTTGTCACCGCTTGAGATCGAGGTCGAGCAACGTCCCGCGCTGCTGGGCCTGTCATCCCACGAATGGAAGGTTGTGTTCATCGGCGTCTCGGCCATGATCGTGCCCTCGGTCATGCCGGCGATGGTCGGTGCGCTCGCCGGAGATCTTGGGTTTGGCGCGGAGCGAGCGGGGTATATCGCCTCCGCCAATATGGGTGCGATCCTCGTAGGCTCGCTTGCATCCGGCATGCTCCTGCTACGGCTGTCCCCGTCACTGTTGCTGACCGGCGGGCTCATCGGAATGGTGGCTGGTCATCTTCTCGCCATTGTCTTCCCAAGCTACGGATGGATCCTGGGCGCTCGACTCGTGTCCGGGTTCGGTGATGGCATCGCTGCGGCGATTTGCTACGCGATGATGGGCCGGACTCGCAGTCCAAGCCGCACCATTGCGTTCTATGCCGCAGGTCAAGGTCTGGTTGGCGCGGTCGGCATGGCCATCTTGCCTTCGATGATCGAAGTGTTCGGATGGCGCTCGCTGTTTCTGCTCATCAGCGTGGTCGCGATACCTTCGATCTTCATGGCACACGAGGTGGCTGCCCGGTTGGACACGTCGAGCAGTCGGGGGTGTGGCGGCGCGCTGAAACTGAGCGCCGGTGTCGCCGCGGCCGCTGCATCGATCTTTCTGTTCTTTGTCGGTCTCGCGGCCGTATGGGGATTCATGCAGCGCATCGGCGCCGGCCATGGATTCTCGGTGCAACTCATCGCAACCGCGCTTTCCGCTTCAGCGCTTGCAGGCATGTGCGGATCACTGGTCGTGGGAGTCGTAGCCTATCGGCTCTCGAGTCGCGCCGCGGCGGTGGTCGGCTTCGTGCTCCTGGCCATGGGTGCCTACTGTCTCTTGAGCCCGAACTATTGGACTTTCCTGCTCGCGATCGTAGCTCTGAACTTTCTGTGGACGTTTCAGTATCCATTCCTGTTCAGAAACTTCGCGCAAGCCGACCGCGACGGTCAGATCACCAGCATCACGCCTGCCATCAACGGGCTTGCGCTGACGGTAAGTCTGGCCGCGGCCGGAATGCTTTTGGAAAACATCGGCCTCGCGGCACTGGCCGCCTTCAGCGTCGTGACGGCTGCGGCGGGCTTGCTGCTGGCGACATTCGTTCACCGCCGAGACGCCTGCCCGAACAACTAAGAAGTTCAGCCTTATTCGTAAAAATCGCCGACGCGGAGTGCTCACATCTGTCATACCGTGTCGCACTGTCGACTGAAGGAAAGCTCAAGCTATGAAAAACTGCGTCTCTCGTTCAGTGTGGTTATCTCTCTCCATTCTTGTTCTAACGCTCATCATGGCAACTAAAAGCTTCGGTGTGGAGCGCCCTGGTGGGCCAGGGCGCGAGTATTCCTCTTCAGTCGTGCACAGGAACGTGATGATTCCGATGCGCGATGGCGTCCGGTTGGCTACGGATATCTATTTCCCAAGCGATGACGGCGTGAAGCCCGCGCCAGGTCGCTTCGCCGCGTTGCTGGGTCGGACCTGCTACAGCAAGGAACCTGCGCCGGAGTATATCGAGCTCGTCAACGCATCCATCCGAACAGACACCACCAAGGGTTATATCGTCATACAGCAGGATGTGCGCGGGACACACGGCTCCGAAGGCGTTCTCGAGCCAATGCTAAACGAGGGACCCGATGGTTACGACACCATTGCTTGGATCGCCAGGCAACCGTGGTCGGATGGGCGCATCGGAACATATCTTGGCTCATATCCGGGCGGCGCTCAGATCCTCACGGCTGCCGAGCGACCGCCGCACCTAGTCACCAGTTTTGTGGAGTGGGCAGGGACCGATCTGTTCGACAACGGCTGGCCCTATATTGACGGTGCGCTCTCGGGCGTAGCTGCGGACTGGTCGAGCTCGCAAGCGCTGGATGCCTCATCGCGGCTGCCGCCAAGGCAGCGGGAGCTCTTGAAAGCCGACTTTGCCGCATTGGGCATTCCCATGGATTCAGGAGCGCTCGCGGCAATGAACGCCGGCGAGACTCGTGAGAAGCTGCTGAGCACGATGTGGAATACGCTGCCGCTCAGGGATGTCCCTATCGTCCGGTACATGCCTTGGTGGACGCAGTGGATGAACAACTGGGACAACCCAGAGTATTTCCGTGGCAGCGATACGAAAGATCGCCTGCGCAACGTTGGCGTACCGATCTTCCATCTCAGTGGCTGGTACGATTTTCTTCTGCGCAATGCGTACGAGAACTACAAGAACATCTCCACAAATGCACAGGATTCTTTTGTCGCCTCCAATCAGCGCCTGTTCATCGGTCCCTGGGGACATGGTGAGTATCCGTGCGTGGGGTGCGCCGCCAATGTCGCCATTGATGCTCAGGCCATGCGGGTGGCGTGGATGGATCGCTGGTTCAAGGGGAAAAAGCATCCGCTGTTCGACTATCCCGTGATCCTGTACGTGATGGGAGAAAATCGATGGCGTGCCGAAGACAATTGGCCGCTACCTGGCACGCAGTCGACGCGGTACTACCTTCACAGCAAGGGCGACGCAAACACGGCTGGCGGAGACGGTGTGCTGTCGACGAGTGCTCCTGACAAGGAGCCCTCCGATCACTTCAGCTATGACCCGCGCAATCCCGCCTCGACGCTCGGATGGCAAATATATTCATACGGAGGGCGGACAGAACAGAACGCGATCGAAGCGAGGCCGGACGTGCTGGTGTTCACATCACCGTCGCTCGTTGAGGATGTGGAAGTCACTGGTGAGGTGACCGCGACGCTCTACGCTGCCTCATCCGCTACGGATACGGATTGGTGGGTCAAGCTCGTGGACGTGGCTCCGGATGGCAAGGCCTACATCTTGACTCAGGGTTTGGCGCGCGCACGTTATCGAGTTTCCCGCACCGAGCCTCGCGCATTGACGCCGGGAAAGATCGAGAAGTACGCCATCGACATGCGTGCCACCAGCAATGTATTCAAGCGAGGCCATCGCATCCGCGTGGAGGTGACGAGCAGCAACTTCCCTCACACGGATCGCAACCCGAATGCCTTCATAGACCTCTCGATGGCGACTGAGAAGGATTTCGTAGTGGCGGACCAAACGATCTACCACGATGCCGAGCATCCATCATACGTCGAGCTGCCCATCATTCCTCAGTCGCGCAAGCGGCACTGGATCGAAACACCGTTTCCACGCGTGGCGGCTTCGACGCCCTGAAATGTCAGCTGGATCATGACGGACGCCACATTCCGGCACCCGATTCCGAAAATTTGATTCCTATACAACTAAGACCCGGTGCATCAACGCCAGGTACTGTCGCATCTACAGTCAAGGGGGCTACAAAATGAGAAACTTTCCTTGGGTCGCATGTTCCACGGGGATTCCCACTACGACCAGCTTCTGCATCGCCGCATTGCTGAGCACATCGGTGCTGGCTCAGGACGTAACCACGAGTACCGCAGATCAAGAGAACTCGTCGCAGGGAGCAGCGCTCGAGGAGATCATCGTCACCGCGCAGAAGCGCTCCGAGCGTCTGCTGGAAGTGCCGGTTCCCGTCACGGCGATCACTGCCGAGACGCTTGCCGAGCGAAACCAGGTGCAGCTCGAGGACTACTTTCGGCAGGTCCCCGGCCTCGATCTGACCGACAACGGAGGCGGTGCGAAGAGCATTACGCTCCGGGGAGTGACCACTGGCGGGTTGACCAATCCTACCTTTGCCGTGGCGATCGATGGCATCCCCTATGGTTCGAGCAGTGCGCTCGGGTACGGCGATCGGTTGGTGCCGGATCTGGACCCGTCAAATCTCGCCCGCGTGGAGGTGCTGCGCGGTCCGCAGGGCACACTCTACGGAGCGAGCAGCCTTGGCGGAATGCTTCAATACGTCACAAAGGATCCTTCACTGGCTGAGATGGGAGGCCGGGCCGCGGTCGACTTCAACAGTGTTGAAGACGGGGACTATGGCCATGGGGCGAGCGCCTCGATCAGCGTGCCCATCATTCAGGACGCGTTGGGAATCAGCGTGAGTGGGTTCAAGCGCAAGGATGCCGGATTCATCGATGATCCCGCTCGCAATCGCAGTGATGTGGACGGAGCAGACGTGAAGGGCGGACTCCTCGCCGCGCTGTGGAAGCCGTCGGATCGTTTTTCGCTCAAGCTCAGTGCGCTGGCCCAGGATGGCAGCACCGATGCGGCATCGTCAGTAGATGCAAATTTCCGTTTTCAGCCAACGGCGGGCGACCTGACGCAGTTGCGCCCGCCCGGCACTGGATGGTCCGACCACAAAGTCCGGTTCTTCACGGCGGTAGCGAACGCCGACCTTGGGTCCCTGGAGCTGACCTCGCTTTCGGGCTACGGAATCAGTGAGTCCGGCAATGCGCTGTATTTTCCCTCGCCGCTTTGGGGCGGCCTCGCGGAAGGTTTTTTCGGCGTGTCCGGCACCAAGTTGGTGACTCACATGGAGACGAAGAAATTTTCCCAGGAACTACGCGTGGCGTCAGCGCGTGGGGAAAGAATCGAATGGATGCTTGGGGCGTTCTACACGCGCGAGAAATCAGCGGCGATCCAGTCCATGGACGCGTTCGAGGAAGCGAGTGGGGCGCGCGCCGGTTCTCTGATCATCTTTGATTTTCCGACGCGCTTCGATGAGTACGCCGCATTCGGCAATCTGACTGTGAACTTTACCGATCAGTTCGACGTTCAGTTCGGCGCGCGGCAGAGCCGCAATGAGCAAACCTATACTGAGACGGACACAGGGCCGGCGGTGCCGCTTCTATTCGGGCTTTCAAGCGAAGAATTCGTCGCGCCAACGCAGCGTGTCACCGATGATGCTTTCACGTACCTCGTGACGCCCCGCTTCAGGTTCTCGCCCGATCTGATGGCGTACGCGAGACTGGCCTCTGGTTATCGGGCGGGAGGCAATAACCCCTTGGCGCCGTTGTTCGGTCTGCCGCCCACCTTCGAGCCTGATACGACAGTTAATTATGAGCTCGGCTTGAAAGGATCGCTGCTGGCGAGAACACTGACTTTTGACGCGTCTGCCTATTACATCGATTGGAGCGATGTGCAGCTGGAGCAGCGAGATCCGGCATCGAGCATCGCCTTCTTCTCCAACGGCGGTAAGGCGCGGAGCCAAGGAGTCGAGCTTGCGCTGCAGGCCAACCCACTTCGCGGACTGAATGTTGGCCTCACAATGGCCTACAGTGATGCCGTCCTGAAGAAAGACATACCGGAAGCATCGGGCATCGGGCGTGCGGGCGACCGGCTGCCTTCGTCTGCTCGCGTTTCCGCGAGCTTATCCGTGGATCAGGATTTTCCCATCGCTGACAGGTCATCCGGCTTCGTCGGGGTGTCAATAGCCTATTCCGGAGAGCGGGTGGGCCCGTTCGCCACCCGGTTGGCGCCGCCCGAGGGCTCGCCTCCCGGGACGGTCGGCGAGCCGGGTATCCGCAACCGGTACCCGGCGTACACGACGGTCGATTTACGTGCCGGCCTCAAATACGACGCTTGGACTTTCGGTGTGTTTACCCGCAACGTTGGCAACGTGCGGGGGCTTCTTTCCGGGGGGCCGCGCACTGGTGAGGCATCCGTGACTGCCGATTACAACTACACAGTCATTCGGCCTCGTACCTACGGGGTCTCCGTCTCGGCGGCGTTTTGATGGCTTCCTCGAAGGATGAGAGTTGCATGAGAACCGTGGAGGTTTCCACCAACGAAGGCGTGGTCCGCGGCTCGGTCGAAGGGGAGCTGGCGATCTTTCGCGGCATTCCATACGCCGCGCCGCCGGTCGGGAGCTTACGATTCCGCGCCCCACAGCCCGCCGGTCAGCGCACGCATATTTTCGATGCTGCAAAGCCGGCGACGAATTCGCTGCAGCTCCCTTCAAGAGTGTTCGCTGCGATGGGACGGTGTGAAGTTAACGGCAGCGAGGACTGCCTGACCGTTCAAATCTGGGCGCCGTTGCCGCTCGAGCGCAAGCGCCCGGTTTTGATCTGGATCCATGGAGGCGCTTTCGTCACCGGCGGAGGCGCACTGTCGTGGTACGACGGCTCCCGGCTCGCCCGAGACAATGACTGCGTCGTCGTCAACGTCAACTATCGTCTTGGAGCGCTTGGTTATCTTTTTCATCCGAGTCTGAACGAAGGCAACATGGGTCTGCTGGATCAGATTCAGGCGCTGCGGTGGGTGCAGGCGAATGTGGCGGCCTTTGGCGGCGACCACGCTCGCATGACGCTGATGGGGCAGTCTGCGGGCGCAAACTCGATTGCCTGCCTCCTCGCACGTCCTGAGACGCGTCCGCTGGCGCAGCGAGTCATCATGTTGTCACCAGGGTTCGGTGCCCGTCCGGTGTCGCAAGCGGCGGCAGCATCGGTTGCAGAAACGTTCTGCGCGCATCTGAATATCAAAGCCGATTCTCCTGGAGCGCTCGATCATCTCCAGCGGCTACCGGCCGAGCGTATCCTGGACGCACAATCAGCGGTTCTCACCAAGGTATTGCCGACGTTGGGCGACCCGACGCCGCCATTCATTCCTGTCGGGATCGACGGACTTGCTCATGGCAGAGATTGGGAACTGGCGGCGCGAGATGGAGCTGCCGGTATCGACGTCATGATAGGCAGTACTGCGGATGAAATGATGGTCTTCTACGCAGGAGACCCGCGCTTCGTCGATTTGACCGATGAGGCATTGGCGGACAGGGCGCGTGCGCTGTTCGGAGAGGAGTGGGAACGGCGGATCGCTCGCGCACGCATTGCCCGCCCAGCGGGCACTCCATTCGAGCTCATCGCGGACGCTCAGAATGATCACTTCTTCGTCGAGCCTATCGAGCGGTTTGCCCTTGCGGTGGCAGATACAGGCGGACGGGCGTGGCTGTATCGCTTCGACTGGAAGCAGCCGACCTCGCGCTTTCGAGCGGGCCATTGCGTGGACCTTCCGTTCGTTTTCGGAACATTCAACGCGTTCGACGGTGCCGAGATACTCGGTCACGTAGACGCGCGACAAGAGGCTTTGTCCGCAACGATCCGCAGGGTCATTGGCAACTTCGTCGCGGGCGGCGACCCGAATGGCACGAACGCACCACGATGGCTGCCTTTTGCAGCGAAGGATCCGGCACTCTTGCACTTGGACGACGTGATTCGCATTGGTCGCGCATTCTCGGTATAGAGGGAGGTGGAAGCCATGTTTCTGCGCGACACTTGGTATGCCGCAGCTTGGTCTGCGGACATCGGCCGTACGCCTTTCGCTCGTACCTTCTGTAACGAGCCGCTGGTGCTGTTCCGAACCGAGGCGGGATCGGTCGTCGCGTTGGAAGACCGTTGCTGCCACCGTCGCTTGCCTCTGAGCATGGGCAAGGTAATCGGCGACCAGATCGAGTGCGCCTATCATGGCTTCACCTTCGACATGGGCGGCCGGTGCGTGAAGGTGCCCGGCCAAGACATGATCCCGCCGAGCGCACGAGTCCGCAATTATGTGGTTGCCGAGAGGCACGGTCTCATCTGGGTGTTCATGGGCGATGCGCGTAGCGCAGACGCGGAGAGGATTCCGGATTACCACTGGATCACCGATCGCAGCTGGGGGGCGAAAGGTGCTTACTTTCACGTCAAGGCCAATTATCTTCTGATCATCGAGAACCTTCTTGACCTGACGCATCTCGCCTTCGTGCACGCGACGACCATCGGCAACGCGGCGGTGGTCGATGCCGCGAAAGTGGAGTTCAGACGCGGCGCCGACACTGTCGATGTTCGCCGAGTCATGAACAACACGCTCCCGCCTCCCACCTACGCCAAGGCAGGCAAGTTCGACGGCAATATCGACCGATGGCAGTTGATCAATTTCATGCCGCCAGGATTCGTCCGGCTCCAGACCGGCGGCTGCGATGCGGGGGCGGAGGGCAAGCCCGGCGCGAAGAAGATCACGTTGCGCAACTTGAATTTGGTCACGCCCGAAACCGAGAGCACGTCCCACTATTTCTGGGCGCAATGCCACGACTTCGATGTGAACAATCAGGCGACGACCGATTTGATCTTCAATGAGGTCAAGACGGCGTTCGAGCAAGACGTCGTCATCTTCGAGGCGCAGCAACGCTCCATTGCGCTGCGGCCAGAAGCGCCCGAGGTCGATGTCAACGGCGACACCGGCGGGCTGCAGGCGAGGCGCATCGTGCAACGCTTGCTCGAGGCGCAGCGTGGCAGCGCTTCGCCAAGTTCCCGTTAGATCGCGAGCGTCTGAAACAGCAAAGCGCCAACCCGTACGACCAGATCGGAGTTCTCTAGATGCAAGATGTAGCTGTCGCTCGTTGGATCGACGTTCTCGATGCCGATGCTGTGCCCGAAGGCGAGGTAAAAGGCGTGAAGATCGGCGAGGAGCACGTCGCGATCTATCGAATCAACGGCAAAATACACGCTACCAGCGATGTGTGCACGCACGAGTACGCACTGCTCTCCGGCGGCTGGCTGGAAGAGGGCGTCATCGAGTGCCCGTTGCATGGAGCGCGCTTCAACATTGCGGATGGCCGCTGCCTCGGGCCTTTCGGCACCGATCTGCGCTGCTTCAAGGCACGAGTTCAGCAAGGAAGGATCGAGATCGATTTGACGGACGAGGATGCGTCGTGATGCCAGCCATCGCCCGATCCACGCTGGATCTGCAGCGTTTCAAAGTGGCTGCCGTGCAGACTGCACCTGTCTACCTCGATGCGCTCGCCACCGTGGACAAGGCGGCTGCATTGATCCGCGAGGCCAGCCGCAATGGCGCTGGGTTGGTGGTATTTCCAGAAGTGTTCGTGCCGGGCTATCCCTACTGGAACTGGATCACGGACCCGCTGACCGGCAGCGCGTGGTTCGACAGGCTGGTCAAGGCGTCGATCCTCGTTCCGGGTCCGGAGATCGAAATCGTTCAGCGCGCCGCCAGGGAGACTGGTGCGACCGTTGTGATCGGTGTCAACGAACGTTCGGATGTATCGATCGGTTGTCTCTACAACACACTAGTGTTCATAGGGGCCGACGGTTCGTTGCTGGGCAAGCATCGCAAGTTGGTGCCGACTTGGGCGGAAAAACTCACATGGGCTGGTGGCGATGGTTCGAGCCTGCGCGTTTATCAAACCGAGATCGGACCCTTGGGCGGGCTCGCGTGCGGCGAAAACACCAACACGCTCGCGCGGTTTGCCTTGCTCGCGCAGGGCGAGCTCGTGCATGCCGCGAGCTATATCTCGTTGCCGGTCGGCCCTGCGGAGTACGACATGGCCGAAGCAATCAAGCTGCGCGCGATGGCACACTCGTTCGAGGGCAAGGTCTATACGGTCGTGTCGTGCTCGACGATTTCGCCTGAAATCATCCGCGCGATGGAGAGCGTCGTTCCTGACGCACGTGCGCGGCTCGAGCGGCATTCGAGCGCTTTTTCGGGCACGGTCGGTCCGGACGGTCGCCTCGTGCAAGGTGGTCTGGTCGACGAGGAGGGCATTGCTTATGCCGATGTCGACTTGCGCCGCTGCATTCAACCGCGTCAGATGCATGACATCACCGGGGGTTACAACCGGTTCGATGTCTTTCGATTTGCCGTGGACCGACGCCCGCTGGCGCCCCTCACTGCGCTATTCCATTTGCAAGGCAAGGGTGATCTGCAAGAACAGGCCGGCGTGCAGCCGACGGACTCGCCGCACTCGGCATTGCAGAGCCCGATTCCAACTTCGCCATCGCCGAGATCGCCATGAGAGAAGATGTGATTGGCCGCGCCAACGTCGAAGACACGCCCGAGCTCGAAGCGTTCTACCGCGGTCTCGAAGCGTACGAGACCGGGGCATTGTGGACGGTCGCGAACGACATCGAGCCTTGGGAGCCGCGATCCAACTCCGTTCCCGTGCTTTGGCGTTATCAGGATCTTCGCGCTCCGGTGCTGCGCTCAGCGGAGCTCGTTACGCCTGAAAGGGCGGGCCGACGTGTGGTCTATCTGCGCAATCCAGGCCGCCGCGCTGTCTCCGCGGCAGTGGGTTGGCTTTATTCAGGGCTGCAGGTGATGTTGCCAGGTGAGCGTGCATCCTCGCACCGTCATTCTGCTTCGGCGCTGCGGTTCATCATGGAGGGCTCCGGCGCTTATACGATTGTCGACGGCCACCGCATGCCTTTGGGCGCCAGGGACCTGGTGCTGACACCGAACGGTACCTGGCACGAGCACGGCGTGGATTCGAGCGGTACTCCCTGCATCTGGCAGGACGGCCTCGACATTCCCTTCGTCAATGCGCTCGAAGCAAACTTCTACCAGGTGCACCCGGACATTCAACAGCAGATCTCGTTCAAAGATGACGACAGCGTGAAGCTCTGGGGCCACGCGGGCATCCGGCCGAGCTCGGGTCAGTGGTCGAAGAGCTACTCGCCCCTCTATAAATATGAGTGGGCCGCCACCTACGAGGGCCTGCGGCGTCAAGCCGAGGTGACGGACGGCTCGCCCTTCGATGGCATTCTCTGCAACTACATCAATCCGGCGAACGGTGGGCACATCATGCCCACGCTCGGTGCATCGATTCAGATGCTGCGACCGGGCGAACACACCAAGGCGCATCGTCACACCGGCAGCTTCATCTATCAGGTCGCCAAAGGCTCCGGTTATTCCGTCATCGCAGGCAAGCGTTTCGACTGGCAGGAGCGCGACATTTTCTGTGTGCCTTCCTGGGCATGGCATGAGCATGCCAACGGCTCCGCACGCGAGGATGCTTGTTTGTTTTCATTTCACGATCTGCCAGTCATCGAGTCGCTTGGGTTGTATCGCGATCAAGCGTACACAGAAACGGGAGGGCACCAAAGGTGCGATTGATTACTTATCGTCATCGAGATGAGGCGGATCGCGTCGGCGTCATGAGCAACGGATTGGTCGTCGATGTGCAGCGCTTTAGCGCCACGCACGGTGTCGCACTGCCGAACAAGATGCTCGAGCTCATCGATATGGCGGCCACCGCGCTGCCGGTGCTTCGGGAGGGGATTGAGGCTGCGGCCGGACGTTACGCGGCAGGTACTGCTGTGCCGGTCGAAGACGTGCAGATCAAGGCGCCCATCCCGAGACCGCGCAAGAACATTTTCGGCATCGGCTTGAACTATCGCAGCCACGTCGAGGAATCGGCGCGGAGCCTCGATACGGGGCGCGATCTTCCCAAACAGCCGGTCGTGTTCTCGAAGCCTCCGACCACCGTCATAGGCCCCGGCGATGCGATTCATCACGACGCGAAACTCACGCAACAACTCGACTGGGAAGTCGAGCTCGCGGTCATCATCGGCAGAACGGCTCGACGCGTGTCGGCGGAGAAGGCGCTTTCGCATGTGTTCGGCTACTCCGTGCTCATCGATATCTCGGCGCGCGACAACCGGCGCGCGGGTCAATGGATCATCTCGAAGGGCATGGATACCTATGCGCCCTTCGGCCCCTGCATCGTGACTGCCGATGAGATCGCCGATCCGCACAATCTGCGCCTGTGGCTCAAGAAGAATGGCGAGATCAAGCAGGACTCGAACACGAAACACATGATCTTCGACGTGCCTGCTCTCATCGTGGACATCAGTGCGGGAATCACGCTGGAACCGGGAGATGTCATCGCAACCGGCACACCGGAAGGCGTGGGCGCCGGACGCTCGCCACCCGAGTGGCTGTGGCCGGGCGATGTGATCGAGGCGGGAGTCGATGGGATCGGAGTGTTGCGCCACCCGATCGTTGCGATGTAGGTGGCCGATGAGCATGACTACTCTCCCTTTGCGCATTGGCCAGATAGTGCCATCGTCGAACACGACGATGGAAACCGAGATTCCTGCGATTCTGCGTGCCCGGCAGATGCTGCTTCCGGAGCGGTTTACCTTTCATTCGAGTCGCATGCGGATGAAGAAGGTCACCAGGGAAGAACTCGAAGCGATGGATCGGGAGAGCGAGCGTTGCGCGTTGGAGTTGTCGGATGCGCGCGTGGATGTGCTCGGATACGCCTGTCTGGTCGCTATCATGAGCATGGGCCGCGGTTATCACCGCACCTCCGAGTCGCGCCTGCATCAGCGGACACGGCAGAACGATGCCCCAGCTCCGGTGGTCACGAGTGCCGGCGCATTGATCGACGGCGTGAAGGCGCTCGGTGCCAAGCGCGTCTCGATCATCTGCCCCTACATGAAGCCGCTGGCGAAGCTGGTCGTCGAGTATGTCGAGGCGGAGGGAATCGACGTGAAGGACTATGTCGCGCTCGAGATAGCCGACAATCTCGAGGTCGGTCGCCAGGATCCCATGCGTTTACGCGAAGTCTACAAGCGGCTGGATCTAGCTGGTGTCGATGCCTTGGTCTTGTCTGCGTGCGTGCAGATGCCCTCGCTTGCGGCGATCGATCACGTCGAAGGCGAAAGCGGTATTCCTGTCATATCCGCCGCGGTCTGTACGACATTTCAAATGCTGAAGCGGCTCGGGCTTGCAACACAGGCTCCAGGAGCAGGAGCGCTGCTGTCGGGACTGTATTGAAGAGTTCCTCGTTCAGCTTCACATGCGCGCACCTCGCCAAGCCGTAGTATCCAACAACAGGAACGTCTCGGCGGTCGACTCCTTCGATTCACAGATGCCGAACGCCGTCGACTCGCACGCAGAGGATATGCGTTGGGGTGCAAAGCGCTCAGCGAACTCGACCCGTTGGTCACGCCGGACACGCTGAGCGGAGCCTGACGCGCTGCTTGACCTCTATGATGACGAGGTCGCCGTGGTTGAGCCCGCAGGGGCCGGCGAAGCTGAGGGAGTTTTATAGAGGCGGAATTTTCGTAGTCGCCTCGAAGTCGTAGCTCGCGGAGTTCAAATTGCGGAAAGTGGTGGGCCGTGTAGGACTCGAACCTACAACCAACTGATTAAGAGCGAGGCATTTAGTCATTGTATATCAATGATTTATGTTGGTTCTTGTTACAGTTTGGGTCTGTTATCTAGTATTTTAATACTAGATTTCACAGTATATTCAAGCTTTTGAGACGGCGGCATTATGCCACCGATTTTAGTTTTCGCAGGCGGGTGTAAACCTCTCGCATTTGCCCGCTGTGACCCAGGACGTTCTGATTCTGGGCATCTGTCTGGGCCTTTGCCCGAAGCTGCCTAAAGGCGAACGAGGCGCCAGCATAGCGCATGGAGCTGCTGAGCGCGGCTTGCGTCCAGGGCCTCCCATGCTGGTTCACAAAGACCCTGGTGGGGAGGGGGCGGGGGACGGGCAGGCGCTTGGTGATCTTCGTCGCAATCGCATCTCCGTGCGCGATAGCCTGCTTGAACACTTCCATGAGCAATGGGCCGACTTCCATCAGGTTGGATTTTTCGGTTTTGCTCTCATTCCAGCGAATGAAATCCTTGACCTTGCCGTCTACGGGCAGCCTGATGAGCATGGAGCGCTCCAGGAGTGCCAAGTCGGTAAATCGGATGCCGGACAGGTAGCCACCATTAAGGAGGAGCTGGAGTGCTCTGTTGGCTCGTCCGTGCGTCTCAACCAGGCTTTCGGTCTCGACGTAAGCCTTGCTGGGGCGTTCCTTGTTCCGCGTCACGCCGCGGCAGGGGTTGATTTTGATCCCCCATCCCTTCTGGCGTCGCCCCCATTCGAATGCACGGCTGAATGCTGAGCGCTCTCGATTCGCCATCGTAGCCCGCCCAGCTTTTCGTCCTTCTTCCAGGTGGACCGCGATATCATCCGAGCCCATGTCGGCGATCTTCTTCTTCCCGAAAAGGGCAATCATGCCGATTTCATCGGCCTCAAAAATGCGTTGATATTCGTCTGCGGTGACTTGGGCCAAAAGGCCGTCCTTTACTAACTCTGGAAGGCCATCGCGGATAAACAGGTGGAGCAATTGCGCCACATAAACCGGGGCGCCCTGAAGCCCAGGGATTTGTTTGATGGCCTCTACAAGGGCCTCGTCGCCTTCGCTTTCACGCGTCAGTGCGTGCCGCGCAATCCGCTTGCCTTCCCGGCGCACTACGAAGTACCGGCCGTTTTCGAGACGCAGCCCTTTGATACCTAGCTCTGGCTTTACCATAGTCCGGCTCGTCTCCCGTCAGTTGGTTATTTGTTTTGCTATGTTGCAACCTCCGGTTGATGGCGTCAAGCGTAGTGAAAGGGTTTCCTTCAGAATCGGGCAGGTACGGGATTGCTCGGGCCTGTAGCCATCGCTTTATTGCGCTGGGACGCTCGAGCTTCGATAAGCGCTGCAGGCGGCCGAAAGTAATGATCACGGCTCACTCCGGAGCCGCAAGGAGGCAGGACCTACACATCGTCGTTTGCAACGTGCCTGATGCAGCTCTATATAATGTTGCTCCACAAGCCCTCGACACACAAACAAGTATGTAGCGGGAACCTCTGGGGATTTAGGCGGCGAGTACAGGATTTGAGTGCCACTAGGCCAAAGGTTTTTATTCATTGTCACGACCCTTAGACGTAGGCAGTCCACGACTCGTCGGGCGCGTAGTTGTCCGCCGTGAACTCGTCGTCGTGCTCGGCGTCTTCTTGGAACCAGCCAAGCTCCACCAGGCGCTCCAAATCTGGACGCTCAACCGGTTTATCGGTCGCATAGGCGTAGATGCAGTCATGCTCCGCGCCGAGGTCATAGCCGGGCTCATTCCGATACTTCGCCAGAATTTGCAGCCCCTCAATCACGTCATTCGTTTTCATTGTGTATCCGCTCCGGTTCTCGCTGTTGGACGTTCACCCTCTCCGGGCGTGTATTCGGCATAGCCTCCCTCGGCCGCGACGACATCACGGAAAGCGTCCCAGCATTCCGGGTGCCATCTGTTCGACTGCGGCTCGCCATCGAACAGACAGCGCTCGTGAAAGTATTGATCGCCGATGTCGATGACCTGGTAGCAGAACGTGCAGCGGTGCGTCTTACGCGCCTTCCGATCTTCCTTCGCAATGAGTGAATAGCTCATGTCGCGCTCACCGGTTCAGAGTTGCTTTACGCGGAGTCGAACTGAGACGCGCGAAGTAGAGACGTGCTGCGGGCCATCTCCTTCGCCAGACACGACGCCGCCGACCTCGACTTGGATTAGCGAATTTCCATACCAGACAGCAATCTTCTCGCCCGGTTTGGCGTCTGACGGCGCAAGCCACGTGGCCAATGCAGTCTCAGCTTCCCGTTCGTCCCGCGTGCAATCACGCCAATTCAGCTCGGCCTGCGCTGTGCGTCGTTGCGCACCAAGCCATTGCTCGATCAGGCGCTTGCCCTCGGGCACCACTCCTTCAGTCATGGGTAACTCCCGTTTCCAGAGCGGGCCGCTTGTGAAGTTCGTAGCCTTTCTCTTCCAGCAAACGGAGCAGCACCAGGCCAGTATCGATGAGGTCGCCAGCGGGGGCTCGCGATGCCTCGTGAGCACATTCCCCGAGACGCCATGCGTCCACGTTGTCCATAGCGGAAGTCAGCGGCCTATTCATGGATCTCTCCCCAGAGCGGAGCCGTCGCAGGCGTCAATGCGCCGCTTCAGCACGCGCCATGCTGCTTTGAGCTTGGCCGCGGATATCTGCTCGCCGAGTGAGCCTGATGACCGCCTGCGGGTCTCGACCGAGATGACGCCGTCCTTATCAATCTGGAAGGAGAAAACTTGCAGGTTGCCGTCGTGCGTGACGCGCAGGACGCGTTGGTACAGATTCCAGTAGTCCTCTGGCCCCTTCGGGCACGAGTAGCAATTTCGGTACAGGAAGCACTTGCCGACGAGACGATCGCTGGCTTTGCGCCGCTCGGTCGCCTCCAGTTCCCAAATCTG
>Ga0182745_1000987_pt1 | contig 28591 bp, 24 predicted proteins | sample eDN3rd30CKraftBY_FD_128523 | JGI IMG/M metagenome (GOLD analysis project Ga0182745, IMG submission 128523) | Enriched backyard soil microbial communities from Emeryville, California, USA - eDNA 3rd pass 30_C Kraft BY (version 2) (version 2) | ecosystem: Environmental > Terrestrial > Soil >... | reverse complement strand
TTCCGGATACCAAACGCAAGAAGGGCCGCCCGAAATCGAGCGGCCCTCCTGAGACCCATCAGTACCGGAGCAAACGCCCTATGCCCCGGCTACGGATCTGAACCTGTCTTATCTGCGACGCGCAGCGATGGCGCTGACTTCGAATGCCATCTTGTCGGAGGCCAGGCCTTCCACGATCAGCACGGACTCGGCGCTGGGCTTGTTCTTCAGGCCCGGGGCCAGCTTCTCGGCGACTTCGTGGAATTTCTTGCGGACCTGCTCGGCATCCGCACCCTTCTTGATGAACAGGCGGTGCTTGACCAGGTTGGCCAGCGTCAGGCCGGACTTGCGCAGCGTGGCATCGAGCTTCTTCACCGCAACTTCGACCTGCACCAGCGGGTCGTCGGAGATCGCGCCGTTATTGTCCATGCCTTCCTCGCCCGACAGGAATACCAGGTCGTCCACGGCGACGCTGCGCGCGATCGGCATGGAGTGGTCATCGAACAGCACGCGATTGAAATTGTCGGGCTGGCCCTTGACGGCGGGGCGCGCCGCCACGGCGTCCATTTCCAGCAGGAAGCCGTCGCCGGCCATGCCGTCGACCACCACCAGCGTGCCGACGCTCGGGCGGTCCTTCAGCTCCGGCGCGTAGCGATGCGTGAGCTCGTGGAACTTCTCGATGACGTGCAGCGGGTCGGTGCCCTTCTTCACGTACAGGTTGTGGGAAATCATGTTGCCGACGCCCAGGCCCGCGTTCTTGAGCGCGGCGTCGAGCTTGCCGACGATGACTTCCATCTGTTGGTCGATGGTCGGCACCAGCGTGCCATTCTTGAAGTCCATGGCTTCCAGGCCGGCGGTGAACACCAGCTTGTCGTTGCCGATGGACTCGGCGATTTCCTGCGGACCGTACACGAACGGCACGCGCTGATAGCTCTCCGGTGAGCTCTTGCCGGCGACCCAGTCCAGCATGATGGTCGTGTTCTTGTCCGGGAAGTCCGGCACGCGAATGATGGTGCCGACGCTGCGGAATTCCTTCAGGCTGGGCGCCAGCTTGGTAGCGGTGCCGTGGAAGGCCTGCAGCACCTGCATGGGCGACAGGGCGCCGTCCTTCACGAAGATCGTGTGCTGGAGCATGTTGCCGATGCCCAGGCCCTGCGCAGCCAGCTGCTCGTTGGCCTTGCGCACGACCTCCTCGACCTGCTGCACGCCGGTCTGCGAACCGGTCGGACCGGAGGGGAAGACGATATTGCCGGCGGTGACGACAGGCGCACTGGCCGGCGCCGCGGCGCTCTGCTGCTCACCCATGCTGGTACAGCCGGCCGCCGCCGACAGGACCGCAACCACCGCTACCGCAGTCAACCGCTTGATCATGATCTGGACACCTATGGCGAAACGCTTCGCGTATGAAAGCAGATCGCAAAAGATACGCGATGCATAGCTGATCACCGGAAAGTGCAAGGACGTGGCGGCGATGGCCGCCGCCACGAGACGATGACAGACCGAGCCGGATCGAGCGATGCCCGCCGGCGCGGGCAGGACGAGACACGATCACCCGGATACGCCTACCGCTGCCCCTGCATCAGCGCCCTGACCTTGTCGTGCGGCAGCGCCTCGACGGTGGAGCCGTCGATGGCCTTCATGGACCTGGCGCCCACCATGGCGTTGACGATGGCCTCTTCGGTGGCCTCCACCGTCGCCTGGAACAGCGGGCTGATGCGGTCATTGGACAGCGTCTGCACGGCGTTCGGGCCGGGCTTGCCGTCTGCTCCGTGGTTGGCGGTGGAAAAGGCGATGAAAATATCCCCGGAATAGTTGCCGGAAGTGGACCCGGTCCGGGCCAGGCCCATCGTGGCGCGCTTGGCCAGACGCTTGAGCTGCACCGGCAGGAGCGGCGCGTCGGTGGCGACCACGATGATGATGGAGCCGACGTCGCCGGCCTCGCCGTCGGTTTCGAAGCCGGGCCGCTTCTGCTGCGTCGGCAGCGCCTTGCCGACGGGCACGCCGGCGATGGTCAGGTCCGATCGGTCGCCGCAGTTGCACTGGACGAACACGCCTACCGTGTAACCGCCCTGGCGTGCCGGCAGCACGCGCGAGGACGTGCCGCTGCCGCCTTTGAACTCGTAGCAGATCATGCCGGTGCCGCCGCCGACATTGCCCTCCGCTACCGCGCCGCCCTTCGCTGCGTTCAGGGCCGCGAATACATCCTGCTTCGAGATATGAAAGCCGTTGATGTCATTGATCCCGCCGTCCCAGGTTTCCGCGACCACCGGCAGCATCCAGGGCTGCACCGCGAGCCGGCCCTGTTCCACGCTCCAGGCGATGACAGAGTCGCGCACCACGCCGACCGAGTGCGTGTTGGTGATGGCGATGGGGCCTTCCAGAAAACCCGACTCGTCCAGCCAGGTGGTGCCGGTCATCTCGCCGTTGCCGTTCTGCGAGAACCAGCCGCCATAGACCGGCGCGGGATCGTCCTTGCCGCGCGGAAACACCACCGTCACGCCGGTGCGGATCGGCCCTTTGCCGACCACCAGCTTGCCCTCTCCTTCGATGCGAGTGGTGTAGCCGACCTCGACGCCGCGCACGTCCGTGATCGCGTTCAGCGCACCGGGTGTGCCATTGAATGGAATCCCCAGATCGCGCGCCCGCTCCGGTGTCTGCGCACCGGCCGATGCAGATGTGATCGCGCAAGCAGCCAGCAGCGCGGTCCGCCAACGAGTGTTGTTCTTCTTCGATTGCGTTGTCATGCACGACTCCCGTTATGAGCCCGCGACGCGGGCGCGATGATCGCAAACCCCTATTGGCACGACACTAAACTTGTTACGACGCAACCTCGCTTCGTACTCACCGAAGGGATGATTGCGACAGGCGTCGCTTTACAAGAACGTGGCCCGTGAATGTCCGCGCACTGCGCAATTGGGGAGACAGACATCTTGATGGCCGAATCCGATAGACGCTGGTTGCAGGTCGGTGAGTTCGTCGCCGATTTCGGCGGCAACGAGCTGGACCACGCATCGCTGCTCGCCGGCCGCTCGCTGCGGCTGAACTTCGAAGACGGCACCACGGAGCAATACCGCTTCGGCCAGAACGATGAGCTCAGCGTCACCGGCGCAACGCATTCGGGCAGCCCTCTGACGCTGGACGTGAACTATCGCGCAACCCAGCTGCGCCCGGGCATCGTGCTGGTCGACTTCATCGACCCGAAGTCCCGCATCCGCTCGGTGAGCACGGTTCTGGACCTGCAGCACGGCGTTTGCACCCAATTGATCGGAATGCTGCCGCAACGCGAGCAGACGCTGGTCCCATTGTTCACCCGCGTGCAGAAGAAACAGAGCCTGTCCGCGGTCGAAGTAAAGATTCGTCGCGGCGTCATCGACGCGCCCTTCTCGTCGACGGCAGCCCTGCACGCACCCACCAATGAACTGGTTGGACGCCGCGTGTACCACGAATACGGCCCGCACGACGCCTACGAGCACATCTATCTGGAATCCGACCTCTACAGCTGGCACTGCATCAAGGGCCCCGAGATCGGGCTGGCGGATACCGACCGCTGCTTCGTCTACAAACTGGATCAGGACCTGTACCTGTTCGCCTGGATCGAGAAGATCATTCCCACGCTGGGCGTGGTGATGATGGACTCGGCCGCGCTGCGCACCACCGGCAAGATCTTCGGCTACCAGGGCGATGATTTCGGCGCGACGGTCAATTCACCGGTGGGCGCCGTCTCGCGGCTGGTCAACGTCACCCAGTACGAGCGCTGACATGCAGCAGCCGGTCGCTACGCAACAGGCGGCCCGGCCTTCGGCCCAATCGACCCTGAGAAGCGGCGCCATCGGCTTTCCCACGGCGCTCGCCACCTCGGTGGGTCTGATCATGTCCAGCCCGGTGATCCTCACCGTGGCCACCGGCTTCAGTGTCGGCGGCAGCGCCTTCGCCGCGGCCATGGTCATCGCCTTCGTCATGATGCTGGCCCAGGCCAGCACCTTCGCCGAAGCGGCGGCCATCCTGCCCACGGCCGGCTCGGTCTACGACTACCTGTCCTGCGGCATCGGCCGCGCCTGCGCCATCATGGGGACGCTGTCGGCCTACATGCTGGTGCATGCCTTCGCCGGCACCGCCGAAACCATCCTGAGCGGCGTGATGTTCGTGGTGAACTTCGAATCGGTGAACAGCGCACTGGCCGGCAGCAACCTGTCCTGGACGGTGGGCGTGGGACTGGTGGTGCTGTTCGGCCTGCTCAATGCCTTCGGTATCACTGCCTACAGCCGCGCCGAGCTGGTGCTGACCGTAGGGATGTGGGCGAGCCTGATCGGCTTCGGCATCGCCGGGCTGGCGACGCCGCCACAAGTGCAGCTCGATGGCTGGTTCGGCCAATCCACCATCGGCTCGGATCTGCCCGCCATCCTCTCGCTCACCGGCATGGCCATGTTCATGTTCGTGGGAATGGAGTTCGTCACGCCGCTGGCGGTGGAGCTGAAGAACCTCTCCCGCATCATTCCGAAGGCCATGGCGCTCGGACTGACGGCGGTGGCGCTGTGCATGTTCATCTACGGCGCCGCCATCAAGCGTCAGGTGGAAAACGTCGCCATGAACGCGGCCGGCACCGTGCACCTGCTGGAGACGCCGATGGCGATTCCGCAATTTGCCGAGCGCATCATGGGGCCCGCGGGCCGGATCTGGTTCGGCCTGGCATTCCTGTTCGCGGGAGCGGCCACCATCAACACGCTGATGGCGATCCTGCCGCGCATTCTTTACGGCATGGCGCTCGACGGCGCGCTGCCGCGCGCCTTTGCCTATCTGCATCCCCGATCGAAGGCACCACTGTTGGGCATCGTGGTGTCGGTAGCCATTCCGTGCATCCATGCCTGGATGATTCGCGGCAACCTCGACAGCATCACGCACCTGGTGCTGGCGGCAGTCTGCGCCTGGGGCGTCGCCTATCTGCTGATCACGCTGTCGGTCGTGATGCTGCGCATCCGCCGGCCCGATCTGCAGCGCCCGTATCGCTCGCCCTGGTTCCCGTTGCCGCAGATCGTGTCGAGCGTAGGGATCGTGCTCGCCATGGGGTACATCGCGCCGCCGGGCATCGACCCGCGCTCCATCTACCTGCCGTTCGGCCTGATGCTCGGCGCCACCGCGGCGTACGCGATCATCTGGACGGTGTTCGTGCAGCGCGTGCACCCCTTCCGGCCAGTGGCGGTCGAAACACTGCTCGAACAGGAGCACGTCCGCTCACGCCAGCCATGAAAGAAGCCGGGCGCCTTGCTGCGACCCGGCCGGATTCAACATCGTCAAACACGGGCTTTTGCTTCCTTGCTGCTTGCGCCGGCGCCGTGAGGAGCCCTTCAGTGGGCTCCCCACGGCGTGGCAGTGCACTGCAGAGGTCAGTATCGGTACAGCACCGTCACACCGAAGGTGCGTGGCCGCACCGTCATGGCCCGATACAGGTCGGCGGGCGGCGGCTCCATCATTGGCCGGTTGCGGTTGAACACCGGATGCTCGTCGCTGAGGTTCGAGCCGAACACCGACACATCCGTGTTGCCGAACTTCATGCCCATGCGCAGGTCGAGGTTGTGGGTCTGCCCATCCCACGGCAGCGTCGGATCGAGCTCGGTAATCGGCCTCGCACCCGAGTACCGCTGGTCCAGGCGTGCATAGCCCTCGTGCCCGAAAGCATCGAAGTCATACTGCAGCGACGAAGCCACGTTCCAGCGCGGCACCGGCAGGCGCTCGCCGTCGGCGCGCAGCACCGTGCCGGTCGAACCCCGGATGGTTTCGGTGTACTTCGCATCCGCGAAGCCCACCGACAGCCCCACGGTCAGCTGTCCAGCGACGCGGGCTGCCAGACTCAGATCGAAACCCTGGCTGCGAGCCGTGCCCAAATTGCCGCGCCACGTGTTGCCGCACGGCAGGCCGAGACTCGACTGGATGTCCTTCCAGTCGATGCGGAACAGGCTGGCATCGATCTGCAGCCGGCCCTGCGCCAGACGGTTCTTGCTGCCGATTTCATAGTTCCATACCGAGTCCGGCGAGATGCCGCGAGCCGCGCCGCTGACGCCGAGCGCGTCCAGGTCCGCCTGGCAGCGACTGGCCACCGCTCCGGTGGTGAAGCCCTGCCGATAGCCCTTCGACGCCGTGACGTAATACATGTTGTCGTCGTCCGGTTGGTACGACAGACCGAATTTCGGCGTGAACGGCTTGTCGGTGGTCTTCGAGGTGTGGGTGAAGCCCTGCTCCGAGGACACGACCGGGCCTGCCTGGGTATCGATATCCTGGTACTCGTTGTGCGAGTAACGCAGACCGACGGTCGCCTTGAACTGGTCGGTCAGCCTGAAATCGACGTTCGCATACGCGGCGATCTCGGTGTTCTTCATGGTCTCGTTTTCCCAGAGGATGTACTTGCCCTGGTACAGCCCCATGCCCAGCGCATCCTCGACCGTGGTCCACGGACCGGTGTTGCCGTAGTTGAGCACGTCCTCCAGCTGATGCGCGTCCACGTAGTAGTGGTAGCCCTGATCGATCTTCTGATAGAACACGCCGGCCACCCAGTTCAGGCGTGCATCCGGCTGCGCGCTCTGCAAGCGCACTTCCTGCGTCCACACGCGCTGCCCGCTGTAGACATCGCCCGGCATGGCCACGTGCGCCAGCTCCTTGGGAATGTAGTTGCCGGTCGTGCCCGCGAAGATGGCCGTCGTGACGAGCGTGTCATCGAAGGTATTGACGTTGTCGCGCTTCATGTACGAGGTGTTCGACACGAGCCCGACGGCATCATTGCCCCATTCGATCTTCAGCACCGGCATGACGAAACGATCGTCGGTGGGCGTGATCACCGGATTGGCGTTGACGAAGCGACCTTGGTCCGGATCGGAAAACGCCTCCCAGTACATCGAGGAATCGTCGGTGCGCTCCCTCTGGAAATACAGCGACGGCGATACCGTCAGCGAATCGGTCACCGCCCATTTCAACGCGCCGCGAACGACCAGGGCATCCTGCGAATCCGCGTCCTTCGACAGCACGTGCTGATCCAGGCGATTGATGTGATCGACGTAGCCGCCCTGCTCGCGGTAGTAGGCGCTGAGGCGAAAGCCCAGCGAGTCGTCCACCAGCGGACCGCCGACCGCGGCACCGCCTTCCTGGGTGGAATCGCCATGCTCGGTGAATGCAATACCGGCACGCGCGTATACCTGCTGCTCGGTCAGGCTGGGCTCGGGCAGGATGAAGCGGATGGTGCCGCCTTCGGATCCGGCGCCGAACAGCGTGCCCTGTGGGCCGCGCAGGATTTCCACACGCTCCAGATCGAAAATGACCGGATACGGATTGGTCGAGGCGCAGCAGTCCGGGCGAATCTGGATCGGCGTTTCATCCAGGTACACGCCCGTGGTCGCGGTGCCCGGCCCGGCGCTGATGCCGCGGATGGCGATGTCGGTGCGATGACTGTTGCCGCTGCCGCGATTGGAAAAAGTGACGCCCGGAGTCATGCGCGCGATGTCCTCGAAGGAGCGGACGCTCTGCTTGTCCATGGTCTCCTGCGTGTAGGCCGCGACGCTGATGGGAACGTCCTTGAGCGACTCGGCGCGCTTGGTGGAAGTGACGACGATCTCCTCCAGCACCTTGCTGCCGGGTGCTGTGTCCTGCGCCAGCGCGAGCCCGGCGACTGTCATGGAAGGCAAGGCAATGGCGGCCCGCAAGAGCCGCGAGGCGTGCTTGTTCATGTGTTTCCCCGTTCCCTGTTGCACCGTCGCCGTCGGTGACGGCGCGACACTTTGTATTTCGCCGCCCGGAATCCCGGGCGGCGCCCTGCCAGTACTTATTTTTCGAGCGGATGGAAATCGTTCAGCTTGCGCAACTCGTCGCGGATCTTCGTGTCCTTGAGCTGCTCCAGGGTGTACGCCTCCTCGCGCGCCATGTGCTCTTCATAGCCGCCCGGGTTGTAGATCATCAGCATGTGCGCATTCTTGCCGTCCAGCACCTTGACGCTGTGCACGGTATTCGCCGGGATGTACACCGAGTCGCCGGCGCTCATGGCGTGCGTCTCGCCACCCACCGTCCATTCCACGCGGCCGGAGATCACGTAGAAGACCTCGTTGTGGGTCTTGTGGAAATGCGGCGTGACGACAAAGTTCGGATACCAGATCTCGTCCTGCAGCGTCAGCAGACCCTGGCTGTCCTCGGATGACACCGCAACGTCGGACTTGGTGGTGCCTTCCTGGCGGAAGCTGGGACGCTTGCCGGCAAACGAGAAATGATGGCCCGGCTTCTTCGGCGCATCGGCCGCCAGGCCGCCTGCGGCCAGACCGAGCGCAACCGCCGCCAGCACGCCGGCCGCCGCCACTGACTTCAAATTGATCTTGGCAACCATGTTGACTCCCTGATGAGTGAGATGCCCGTTCGCCTGTATAGACAGGGCTATACAACGTAATCTTATACGTGTTAATTAGTCAATATACGTGTTAAATGATAATGGCGAAGATCATACCGAGGGATGGGGTCATGAAAATCGGAGCGATCCTTGCAGCGACCTGCAGCCTGGCGATCGGCACATTGCCGGCGCTGGCCGATCAGCTCGAACACTGGAACGAGGCACAGCTATCGCAGCCGCAGTACCCGGTGATCATGCGCAACCTGGTGCCAGTGAAGATGCGCGACGGCGTCGAGCTGTCGGCCGACATCTACCGGCCGGATGCTCCGGGTACCTTCCCCACGCTGCTGTGGCGCTCGCCGTACAGCAACAACGGCGCGGGCGACGTCGAGCAGGCCAAGTGGTTCGCGCAACGCGGCTACGTCGTGGTGCTGCAGGACGTGCGTGGCAAGTACGACTCCGGCGGCAAATACGCCCTGTTCCGTGACGAAGCCAACGATGGCTTCGACACCGACGAATGGATCGGTCAGCAGCCCTGGAGCAACGGCAAGATCGGCGCCATGGGCGGCTCGTATCTGGGCTATACCCAGATCGCCCAGGGCATCCGCAACAGCAAGTACCTGACTGCGATGTCGGCGTCGGTCACCACCAGCGACGTCTTCAACGGCTGGGTCTACAGCGACGGCGCCTTCTTTCTCGGATTCGCCATGCCGTGGGGCGCGGTGGTGATGGACGGCCACGTGATGCAGAACTCGGGCGCCTACGACTGGCCCACGGTGTTCCGTCACCTGCCGCTCGCGACCATGGATGCAGCGGCCGGCCGAGTCGGCCCGGAGTATCGCAACTGGCTGCAGCACCCGCGCGCCAACGATCCGTTCTGGAAGGACATCAGCTACGAGAACCAGGTACAGAACATCAGCGTGCCGTGGCTGGTGGTCGACGGCTGGTACGACCTGTTCCTGCGCGGCGCGCTGCAGGATCACGTCACCTTGAGCAAAGAGGGCAAGACCGAGCTGGCGCGCACCGGTAAGCACCTGATGATAGGCCCCTGGGGTCACGACACCGGCCAGCGCAACGTCGCCCCGGGCAGCGCCACCACCGGACCGGATCGCAGCATCGACTTCGGGCCCGCCGCCGAGATCCAGATGCGCAAGGTCTACCTGCGCTGGCACGATCACTGGCTCAAGGGCATCGACAACGGCGTGGAGCGCGAGCCGCCGATCAAGATCTTCGTCATGGGCGAGAACTACTGGCGCTACGAGAACGAATGGCCGCTGGCGCGCACCCGGTTCACCAAGTTCTATCTCGGCAGCAACGGCCGGGCGAACAGCGCAGCCGGCGACGGCACACTATCCAGCGCGCCGCCCTCCGGCGTCGCCACCGATCGCTTCACTTACGATCCCGCCTCTCCGGTCCCGACGCTGGGTGGCAATATCTGTTGCAGCACCGTTCCCGCCGGTCCCTGGGATCAACGCAAGGCGGAGTTGCGCACCGACGTGCTGGTCTACACCACCCCGGCACTGACCGAAGCAGTCGAAGTGACCGGTCCGCTGAAGGTCAAGCTCTACGCCGCCACCAGCGGCAGGGACACCGACTGGACCGCGAAGCTGGTCGACGTGCATCCCGATGGCTACGCACAAAACATCCAGGACGGCATCATTCGCGCGCGTTACCGCCAGGGCAAGGAAGCACCGGCCTCGCTGCTGGAGCCCGGCAAGGTCTACGAGTACGACATCGACCTGTGGGCGACCAGCAATACGTTCCTGCCGGGTCACCGCATCCGCGTGGAAATCTCCAGCAGCAACTTCCCGCGCTTCGACCGCAATCTGAACACGGGCGAAGATCCTGCCACCGGCACGCGCATGCAGAAGGCGCAACAGACGATCTATCACTCGGCGAAGTATCCCTCGCACATCGTCCTGCCGATCATTCCGCACGCCGTCGCCACAGCGACTGGGGCATCGGCCGCGACGGCGAGCCGCTGAGGACTACTTGGGGCGCACCCAGCGGCGCTCCAGCAACGAGAACAGCGCCTGTACCGCGAGTGCCAGCAATGCTGCTGGCACCGCGCCCTCCAGGATCATGCCGAGATCGTCCAGGCGAATGCCAGTGAGAATCGGCTGGCCGTAGCCGCCTGCCCCGATCAACGCGCCCAGGGTCGCAGTGCCGACGTTGATGACGGCAGCCGTCCTGATGCCAGCAAGAATCGAGCGCGCCGCCAGCGGCAGCTCCACGAAACGCAGCTGCGCAGCCCTCGACAAGCCAAGCGCCTGCGCCGACTCACGCAGGTCGCGCGGAATGTCGGCAAGCCCGGTATGCGTGTTGCGAAGAATGGGCAGCACGCTGTAGATCAACAGCGCCACGATGGCCGGCGCATAGCCGATGCCCAGCCAGGGAATCAGAAACACCAGCAAGGCGAGGGCCGGAATGGTTTGCAGCGTATCCGCAATGGCGAATACGACCCGCCCCACTCCCCTGCGATAGAACGCAACGATTCCCAGCGGGATCGCCAGCAGGCAGGCTGCGCCCAGCGAAATGGCCACCATTGCCAGGTGTTCGCGAGTCCGCTGCCAAATTCGCGCAGCACGGCTTCCATCCCTCACGACGGAATCGATTCCAAACTGCTCGCGCAGGAAGCTCGCCGCAACATGGGCCTCGGGTATCAGGTCGAGCTTGGCGCGCGCATTCATCTGGGCCATCGCGTCTTCATCGATGCGCCCGCCCAGGCGATCCAGCGTCGTGCGCACCGACTGCGGAATATCGTCCCGGCAAATGAACAGGGCCTGGTAGTCCGGAAAGAAATGCGCATCGTCCTGCAACGCGATCAGGCCGTAACGCGGAATCTCGGCATCGGTCGAGTACAGATCGGTCACGTCGATCGCGCCGGAGGCGATGGCGCGGTATGCGAGATCGTGGGTCATTCCTCGCACATCCTGCTGAGGCAGACGATAGCGCGCCCGCAGACCGGGCCAGCCGTCGGTCCGTTGCAGGAATTCGTTGCTGAAAGCGAAATGCAGCTGCGGGTGCCCGGCAAGCTGCGAGATGCGCGCAATGCCCAACTCGGCGGCGGATGTCTTGCGCATGCCGAGCACGTAGGTGTTGTTGAAGCCCAGCGACCGCGAACGCCACACATGCTCGCGCGACAGAGCTTGCGTGAGTTGCTCGTCGGTCGAGACCGCCTCTTTGGCGAATATCTCGACCCGCAGCGTACCACTGTATTCCGGATAGCAATCGATATCGCCACGCAGCAACGCGCTCCACAGCACACGCGTACCGCCAAGCTCGCGTCGATGCTGCGTTGCTTGCCCGGAATCCCGCAGCAGCTGGGTCGCAATCTCGCTCAGCACCACCGATTCGGTGAAGACCTTCGACCCTACGACCACGGGCTTTGCGGACTCACCACAGCAAACGCCGGCAACGAGCAGCGACACACCGGCGACCAGCACCCGCAGGCTGCGCTCAAGCACCGCCCGCTCCTTCCATGTTCACCAGATCGAGCAATCCGCGCTGCGCTCGCATGAAGTCGCTGACGAACTGCTCGGTCGGCGCCGTGGCCAACTGCTCGTAGCTCCCCTGCTGCACGATCCGACCATCACGCATGAGCACGATATGCCGGGAAAAGAAGGCCGCTTCGGCCATGTCGTGCGTGACCAGCAGCACCGACTTGCGCAGCCGGTCGAACAGCTGTCGCAGCTCCTCCTGCAGCTCGTAACGCACCATCGGATCGAGCGCACCCAGCGGCTCGTCGAGCAGCAGCACGTCCGGGTTCAGCATCAGCGCGCGCATGAGACTGATGCGTTGTCGCTGGCCGCCGGAGAGATCGCCCGGATACCGATCCAGAAGCTCGGACGGTAATCGCACCAGCTCGGCAAGTTCGGCGATCCGTGCATCGATCCATTGGGGCTCGCGTCGCAGATAGCGCGCGGCCAACGTCACGTTGTTGCGGGCCGTGAGGTGGGGAAAGAGTCCGCCGGACTGGATGACGTAGCCGATGCGCTGGCGGATCTCTGCGGAATTGCCCGGCCGCAGCTCGTGCGAGTTGACGACGATGCGGCCACTGCCCGGCTCGAGGAGACCGGCGGCGAGCTTCAGCAGTGTCGATTTGCCGCAGCCGCTCGGACCGATCAGCGCCACGGTCTCACCAGCCTCGACCTGCAGGCTGATGTCGTGGACCGATGGCGCCGTCTCATACGCATGGCTGACGGCTTCGAACGAGATCACGCAGCGCCCCGCAAGTAACGGCAGAGCCCGTGTGAGTAACACGAATGGCGCCGGAAGGCGAAGCGATTTCTGCTCGATTCAGAGTGGGAGCGCCGTCTTCTGCCAGGGCTGGCGTGCCCTTGGAGATCGAAGAGAATCGTTTCGCATCGCCCGCTCCCTGGACGGTGTGGACTCAAACCCGCTTGCGTGGCCAGCCGTACCAGACAACGGCGACGATCGGCGCAGCCAGCGCGATCCAGGCAAGCACATCGCCGACGTCGTCGGACACCAGCGCCGTGGTCAACCCCAGCGCGGTGACGGCGCCCAGGACGATCGGCGCCGTCCAGACCTTCACGCGGCCGTTGCTGCTCACTTGGCCGCTTCCGGCTGCAGCAGACCCAGTCGCGCCTCGACCGATACGTTGCGCTTCTGGACCCACAGGTAGACGCCGCTACCCAGCACCACGATGGCGATGACATCGAGCAATGCCCAGAGAATCTTCAGCAACAGGCCACCGTAGTCGCCGAAATGCAGCGGCTGCGAGACCAGCAGCGCAGTGACGTACCAGGGCAGATTGCGCTGGTCGATCACCGTGCCGTTCTGGGCGTCGATCAGCACCGGTCGCAGTAGCCGCGAGGTGAGCGGCGTCGAGCCGTGCATGAACGCGACGTAGTGATGTGGCGTGGAGTATTCGTTGCCCGGGAAAGCCATGAAGCTCAGCTCGGTGCCGGGCGCGGCGGCCAGCGCCGCTGCGACCGCCTGTTCAGGCGAGCTGAACTTCGCCAGCGGCGGTTGATGCTTGTACTGCGCCGTCATGTCCGCCAGCTCGGTGTTCTGCCAGTGGCCGAAAATGGGCAGGGCCAGCGTGTTGATCACGCCGGTGACGCCCACGGTGAACAGCCAGATCAGCGTGGCGATGCCGAGCAGGTTGTGCAGGTCCAGCCACTTGATGCGCGCGGAGCGCTCATGCCGCACCGAGCCGAACGGCAGCTTGCGCATGAACGGACCGTAGACCACCGCGCCCGATACCAGCGAGGCGGCCAGCAGCAACCCCATGAAGCCGAGGAACAGCGTGCCCGGCAGGCCGGCGAACATGTCGTAGTGCAGCCGGAACAGGAAGTTCATCACGCCCTCGTTCAGCGGATACTCGTGCAGGAACTCGCCGGTGCGCGCATCGAAGGTATAGAAGGCGGAAGCCAGCGGCGCATTCGCGGTCTCGCCCATCGAGACGAACCAGGCGTTCGGCTCCTCGGGATCGCGCGAGACGAACTGCACGACATCGTCGGGCCGCTTGGCGCGCGCCGCCTCGACGATCCGGTCGAGGCTGGCGGTGCTGGTCACCCCGGGCAGCTCCGGCGGATCCACCGAGTTGCCGGTCGCATGATCGATCTCGTGATAGAAGATGAGCGGCAGGCCGGTGATGCACAGCATCAGCAGGAACAGCGTGCAGATCAGGCTGGTCCACTTGTGGACCCAGTACCAGTTGCGGATGGCCGGCGCACTCAGCATGGTTTCACTCCCTCAGAAGCGATAGCTGACCGTGCCCAGGACCGAACGACGGTTGCCGGTGAAGCAATCGCCGAAGGCGCGGCACGGCGCGTAGTAGCGTTTGTCGAAAATATTGGTCGCGTTCGCCGTCACGCTCCAGCGCTGCGACTGCAACGACACCAGGGCGTCGGCCAGCGTGTAGCTGGGTGTGGTCAGCGAGCCGCCGTCGGCAATCGACACGGTGGAGCCCACGTAGCGCACGCCGGCGCCCACGCGCAGCGACCAGTCGTTGTCGAACGGCAAGGTCTGCACCGCCCACAGCGAAGCCTGCTCCTTCGGCACATCGCTGAGCTGCCGGTCCACTTCGGGAGCGAAAGTGCTGCGCGTGACCTTGGCGTCGACATAGCTATAGGCGGCGGTCACGTTCAAGCCCTGCATCAACTCGTGCGAGGCCTCGAGCTCGACGCCCCTGGACTTGACCTCGCCGGTCTGGATCGTGTTCAGCACGTTGTCCGGATCGTTGGTCTGGCGGTTCTTTTCGGTGATGTCGAAGCCCGCCAGCGTGATCAGCGTACCGGCGCGCGGCTGCCATTTGACGCCGGCTTCGTACTGGCTGCCGCGCTGGGGAATGAACGGCTGGCCGTAGACATCCAGGCCGACCAGCGGCAGGAACGATTCCGAGTAGCTCACGTAAGGCGAGAAGCCCGCGCCGACATCGACGATCGCACCGACGCGGACCGTGGTCGCATAGTCCACCTGCTCGTCCGAAGCGGTGACCTCGGAGGTGGCGCGGTCGCGTCGCACGCCGAAGATCAGATTGGTGCGTTCGCCGTAGCGGAGCTGGTCCTGCACGTACACGCCGAACTGTTCCTGATGCTGACGCTGGGTGTCGCCGAACTGCGGCGCCGTGTAATTGCCGTACACCGGTGCATAGATGTCGATCGGCGCCACGCTGCCGAAGCCGGTTTCCGAGCTTTCGCGGAAGCTCTGGTAGTCGATGCCGCCGAGCAGCCGGTGCGTCAGCGCGCCGGTGGTGAAATCGAGCTGCAGGTTGTTGTCGTTGGTGAAAAAGCTGGTGCGCGAACGGATCGAATAGGCACTGCGATCGACCATGCGACGCTGCGCGTCGATGAACGGATCGGCCGGATTCGAATACACGTCCGGATAGATCTCGTTGAACTGGGTATTCGCATCCACGTAGCGCAGGTTCACGTTGAGCCTGAGCGCATCGGAAAAGTCATGCTCCACCAGCAGTGTGCCCGCGCTCTGGCGCGTATCGAGCTTGTCGAAATCCGGTTCGCCCAGGAAGGTCTCGTCTGCGATGCGGCGGCCGCGGGGCGCGTGCAAAGTCGCTACGACCGGCAGGAACTGCTGACTCGACGCCGTCTCGTCGTCCTGGAACAGGCCGAGCAGCGTCACCGTGGTGCGTTCGCCCGCCCGCCACGTAAGCGAAGGCGCGAGCACGCGTCGATCATCGGAAATCTCGTTGGTCTGCATGTCGCTGTCGCGCGCCAACGCAACCAGCCGGCCTGCGAACGATTCGCCGAGCGGACCGGTGATGTCGAATTGCGCCTGCTGGCGATCGTACGAGCCGAACTGCACGCCGACCTCGCTGCTCGCATGAAACAGCGGACGCTTGCTCACCATGTTGGTGACACCGCCCGTGTTGCCCTTGCCGTACAGCACCGACGACGGTCCACGCAGTAGTTCGACGCGATCGAGCGTATAGACCTCGGCGCGTGGAATCAGGCTGTAGCCGAACAGCTTGGTCATGCCGTCCAGATACTGAACCGCATAGAAGCCGCGAACCATCGGCTGATCCGAGCGCGTGTCCAAGCCGTACGCTTCGCTCGTAACACCTGCCGAGTAACGCAGTGTCTCCTGCATGGTGAGCGCGCCGCGATCGATGAATTGCGCAGCCGTAACGACGCTGATTGCCTGCGGTGTTTCGACCAGGGCCGTGTCGGTCTTGGTTGCAGTGGAAGCGCGCGTCGCGGTGACGGTGACGTATTCGACATCCTCACTGGCCGCCAGCGCGGCGCTTGCTGCTGCCAATGAAAGCGCATGGATCATTGCCAGCGACAGCAGCACGGAGCGTTTTCGAGCACTCACCATTCTTCACTATCTGCTTGAAATCAAAAGACTTCGTGACGCCTGCCAGCGGAGGCGGTACGGGCAAAATACGACCGGATTACAGATGAGAATGATGCGCGTTCATCGCCGGGGCCGCAAGGCCGCAGCTGCGCGCGTGCTCATGGATGAGCGCTCCTCGAATGCCGGATCGAAAACGACTAATGGCGCATCGGCTGCGCAGATCCAGATCGACCCGCGGCACGAATTTGACTAAACGATGGCAGCGGTCGCACGCACCCACCATGAAATCCGCCATCGATGGGTCGAACTGTAAGAGTTCGCGACGTAAGAAAACGCGACGGATGCGCGCGGCGCATCAACGACGATAGGCTGCGCGCGCAGCTTCATCTTCGAGATCGGATGGGATCAACCATGCTGAGAAAAGTTCTGCTCGCCGCGACACTCGCAACGGCCCTCATGGGCGCCTTCGCCGCTCCGGCGCTGAGTGCGAACAAGAACCTGGGCTACGATCCCAAGGCCGATCCGTTCGAGCAGTATCACGACGCGGTGGCGCAGGCGCAGGCGCAGAACAAGCTGGTGCTGATCATCGCTGGCGGCGACTGGTGCCGCTGGTGCTACGCACTGAACAAGTTCGTCACCCGCAACGAAGACGTCGAGGCCGCGCTCAACGACACCTTCGTGGTGATGAAGGTGTACGTGGGCGACGAGAACTACAACGAATTCTTCTTCTCGCAGCTGCCCCAGGCGCGCGGCGCACCGTATTTCTGGATCGTCTCACCGGATCGGAACGTGCTGAGCGCACAGTCCACCGGCGCCTTCGAGAACGGCAGGTCCGGCTACGACAAGCGCGAGTTCCTGGAATTCATCGATCACTGGAAGAAGCAGCGGCGTCCTTCTTGATGTCACGCGTCGCCGGCCGACGGCCGGCAGCGTTGCCCGATGGCGAGTGAGCCTTGGCTACGTCTCGCCAGACGCCGCGATCCGGCCCACGCCGCAGAGCGCAGCGCAACTCACCACATCAGATCGTCCGGCACCACGTAATCCTTGTAGGGATCGTCCTCTGCAGCAGCGGCGCCCTGCGACGAACCCAATGAGACGATGACACGCGCATCGCACTCGCGAATGCGTTCGGCAATGGCCGGCAGCACCACGTCATAGCGCCCCTCGAAACGGACGATGACCACGTCGCCGCGGATGATCTGTTCGCGGCGCGCTGCATCGACCGACATGCGCCGGACCTTGCCGCGGTCGATGAAATTGAAATAGTCCTCGGTCTCCAGCTTGGGCAGGCGGTGCTCGGCGATCAGCTGCTTGATCTGCAGCGCCCGCTCCTTGCGTTCGGCCGCCTCCTGCCGCTGCCGGTTCAGCTCCTGGTCCCGCGCCGCCTTGGCGGCCTGGGCCTGCTGGGCTGCGCGCTGCCGATCCTTGTCCGGGGCGACTTTGCCCTTGGCCTGGTGGTGGTGCTGCTGGCGCTGTTGGTGCTCGGCTTGCTTGGCCTGCTTCTTGCTTACCAGGCCGGCCGCCAGCAACTGCTCGCGCAATGACATGCTCATGACTCGTCGATCCTGATCCGAGGGAAACTAAAGGACCGGGGCATTTTACCCGGATTGAGTTACCCCCAAACGCCTCGAAAACCCGACTACGTCATTTGTGGAGGCCCGGCGCGTACCCCGAAGCGTAGCCGGCCGTCCGCCGTTTCCGACTCTTCGCCGCAAGGCAGACCGGAAAATGGCCAGTCCCGCGCAGGTGGGCAGGCGTCCGCCGTGACGGACTGCCTGCCTGCGCGGGCTGGAATCGTCAGGGCAACAGCTGTTCGACGTTTTCCGGCGGCCGCCCCAGCACGGCGCGCCCGCCGCTGACCACGATGGGCCGCTCGATCAGGATCGGATCGGCGACCAGCGCCTCGATCCACTGCGCATCGCTGAGCTGCCGGCCGGCGTACTTGGACTTGTAGACATCCTCGCCCTTGCGCACCAGCTGCTCGGGCGCGATGCCGAGCTTGCCGAGGATGGACTCGAGCTCGGCAGCGCTCGGCGGCGTTTTCAGGTACTCGACGACCTTGGGCTCGATGCCGTGCTGCTGCAGCAGAGCCAGCGTTGCCCGGCTCTTGCTGCATTTCGGGTTGTGATAAAGGGTGTAGGCGGTCATGAGCCGAGCATAGCCGATGGCAACGCGCGACGGCGGACCCTCAGCGGAATTTCTCCGGAAACTGCTTGGCGATGGCGTTGGTCAGCGCGTCCGCGATCACGTACATGTGATTCTTCATCGCATCCCAGGTGCGCGCTTCCTCGGCATACTGCTTGGTATGCAATTGCTGAATCTGCTGGACGTGATGCCCGCCATGCGCAGTGAGCAGGCCACGCAACGTATCGACCGGTAGATTCGGGTTGGCGCCGCTCAGGAAAACCGCGATCTCATTGGCGTTGCTGGTGAGCTTGCCGAGCGCCGCCTCCTGGGCCGGAACCCGGTTCGCCTTGGTCGCTGTCAGATAGTCCTTGATGGCGCCGTAATGTCCGGCCAGCAGTCCGAACAACTTCTCCGAGGCCGCCTTGCCGTAGAACGGTTCGATGGCGCCGGCGATGGCCTTGGCATTGGCCACCACTTCCTTCTCCGCCGCGGTGGCAGCCGCCGTGTCGTCGGCAAGCGTCGCGGTCACCACGTTGCGCACCCAGAAAACGTGCCCGATCCACAAGTCACGCAATGCATCCTGCGTGGCCGCGGCTTTGGAAACAGCCGGCGCGGCAGCCTCGTGAGCATGCGGCGCGGCGTAGGTAAGCACAGGCGAACTCATCGCCAGGGCGACACCGAGCACACAGGCTCGGCGAAAATTCGATTGCAGGGCACTCATGACATCCTCTTTCGGATTGACGGCACGGCGGCCCGGAATGGACCCGCTCTCTCGCGTCAACGGCGCCCAATGGATGAAACAGGACTCCGAAAGGTTCCCCCCGACCTGGGGCTCACGTGCGAATCCATCCGGACTGGATGCGCCCGCCTGCGCGGGCATGACGGAAATACGGCCGCGGAGATCCGGCCGTTTCCAAAGGCTGCAAAGATCCAGCTGTCTCTAAGAGTCGGCGCGAGCAGAGGAAGGTTCGGCGCTTGCGACTGCCGTGCTGTCGGGCTGCTCCAACCCGAGAATCCGCAGCACATCGGTGACGACGCGTTCGCAGCGAGGGCCGGCGAACGAAAACGCCTCGGGCAACGTGAGATCCAAACGCTTCTCCAAATGCCCACGCAGTCGCTCGCGCGCGCGATGGAAGCGCGTCTTCACCGTTGCCTCCGGAATGCCGAGCGATTCAGCCGTCTCCTCGACGCTCAGCTCCTCGACCGCCCGCAGCACGAACACAGCACGAAATACTTCCGGCAACGCATCGATCGCATGCTCGACGATGCCGCGCATCTCGACCCGCACCGCTTCGGTCTCCGGCACGCCCAGCCCCACCGAGCCATGCAGATTGAATTGATCGGAGCGTGTCATGGCGTCCACCATCTCCTCGTCGTCAATGTCTTCGAAGCTGCCCGCCAGGCGGCGGCGACGCCGCAATCGCATCAAGGCTTCGTTCACTGCGATCCGCGTCAGCCAGGTCGAGAGGCTGGCGTGGCCGGCGAACCGGTCCAGGGAGGTGAACGCTGCCAGATAGGCGCTCTGCACCACATCCTGGGCTTCGCTGTCATCGCGCAGGATGGCCCGCGCGCACCGGAAAAGACGTCGATTGTTGCGACGCATGATCTGGGCGAAGGCCTGCGGGTCACGCGCGCGTGCCCGTTCCACCAGCTCGAAATCCTCTGGAACATGGAACGCGGGCGCGGCAGTGACAGTACTCATCAGGACAACGGATGCGCTACCCCGTCGAAAGGTTCCCGCCCCGCGTCCTGAGGCTTGGGCTCGCCGCAGGACGGCGTCGGCGCTGGCCGCGCAGCGTCCTCGACTGCAGCCGCAGGCACGATCCCGGCCAACAGCCAGGCCGTCGCGAGGACGCCGTTCGGCGATTGATTGGGTTGCGTATTCATGAGAGCTCCTGGCACGGCCCGTGCTACTCGAAACGATAGGTCAGGCCCAGGTCGATGGGAACCGACCAGCGCTGATCGGCGATCCGCACCGGCCCCAGGCCCAGGGACTCGAACGCGGTGGAATCCTCGTGGCGTGCCGGTCTGTAGTCTGCGCCGACCGAGAATCTCAAGGCGGCCTGATCCGACACCTGATAGCTCACACCGGTTTCGACCCCGGCGTTGAACAGCGTCTCACGCGGCAGCAGCGTCTGGCGTCCGCCGTCGGCCGAGATGCCACTGACCGCAAAATGCGCATACAGCGGGTCGGAGCGCTCGGCGCCAACGTAACCGGCCAGATACGGGCGAGCGGCGCCGCCTTCGTTGAAGAAGTAGCGGGCACCCAGGTCCAGCCCCCAGGAAGTCAGGTCGTCGAAGTTCGCCGTGATGGCGGCCGGCGAAGCCAGCGCCGCCGAAGTCATCTCGCCGATGCGCACATTGCGACCGCGCAGCTGCGAACGATCCAGACGGATATACGGTTCGACGCCCGAGTTCGACAGATAACCGCTCTCGATGCCCAGGGTCGGTCCGACGGAAAAAGCATCATGGAAGGACAGACGGTCGACGCGCATGGTCGCCGATTGCCCGGCGAGCGAGCCGTCCAGGCGGCCCAGGTCGGCCAGCGCTGCGCTCGCCGGTGACTGGAAGGTGTTGCTGGTGATCAGGCCGGCGCCGGCCGTGAAAGTCGTCACCCACTGGCCTTCGTCGTAGTCGGCCGCCGTGGCGGTACGTACCGCCAGCGGCGATGCGGCCAGCGCTGCGAGTGCAAGGGATGCGGAGATTCGCTTGAACATGTGGGTGCTCCTCGAAGGATTGCGGTTGTGCGTGTCGCGGGCCGCGAACGAAACCGTGTCGGCGCCGCGCGGGACATAGAATTCGCGCCGCGGGTTGCACCGGCATGTCGGAAGCACCGATCGTGGATTGCAGTTGAAACGCCATCCGCGGCGTTCAGGAAGTGGGGCTGAAAATTCGGCTCAGGACGACGCGCAGATCCTTGGTCCGCAGCGGCTTTTCCAGGATCGAGATCACATTCGCCTGTTGCGCGCGCGAATCGAGATCTGCCTCGCGACAACCGGTCACGAGCACGATCGGCACGTCCGGGCGGATGTCGTGGATGGCACTCGCCAGTGCGGTGCCATGCAGCACGGGCATGCGTTCGTCGGTCAGCACCGCATCGAAGCGTGAGGGAATGCGCCGGAACGCTTCGAGGGCCGCCGTGGAATCCGAGAACCCGATGGCCTCGTAGCCCAGCGATGCCACCATCTCCTCCGCCACCGCGACCAGCTCCGGCTCGTCATCGGCGATCAGGATTGCCTGACCACGACCCGACTGCTGGGTCTGTCGCGGCAGCTGCGCGCTCGCCGCATCGGCTGCAAGCAGCGGCCAGTACACGCTCATCCGGGTACCTTCGCCGGGGCGACTATCGACTTCGATCGCGCCGTCCATGCTCTTGACGATGTTGCACACCACGGTGAGCCCGATGCCCGTGCCCTGGCCGGCGGGGCGCGTGGTATAGAAGGGCTCGAACATCGAGGCCACCTGCTGCGTCGTCAGGCCGATGCCGGTATCGATCACGGACAATCGCAACCAGCGGCCGGGTTCGAGCTTTCCGAGCGTGAGCGATGCGGAGCGCTGCGCATCGAAGGCTTCGAGCCGGACAGCCAACCGCCCGCCTTGCGGCATCGCGCGGACCGCGTTGGTGCACAAGTTCATCAACACCTGATGCACCTCGGTGGCGTTGCCGCGGATCTTCTCCTGCCGGCGCTCGACCGGCCGGCAGTCTTCCAGCTGTGTCGTGATGGTGCGAGGCAGGCTGGCGCGAATCAGCTCCAGCACCTCGATGACGACCGGCTCGACGGCGAGCGCGTCACGGCTGACGCTGCGATGCGGATCGAAAGTGAGCACCCGTTGCACCAACTGCCGCGCCCGCTCACTGGCCATCAGCAGACGCTCCATGCTCTGCGCCGCGTTCGGATCGTTCACCTGGGATCGCGCCATCTCCGCGTACCCGACGATCGCCGTCAGCACGTTGTTGAAGTCGTGCGCCATCGATGCGGCGAGCAATCCCAGCGCCTCGGCCCTTTGGATTTCGCGCAGCTCGCGCTCCAGGCGGCGTTGCTGCTGCTCCAGCCGATCGCGCCGACCCAGTTCTATCCGCAACATCGCCAGCAGGACGCCGGCGAATGCCGCCAGGGTCAGCGTGCGAGCGGCACTCGATAGCTCCTGCTGCTTCCATGCAGCAAGCACGCTCGACATGGATCGAGCCACTTCGACCGCAACCGGATAACCGGGAACCTGGCGGGACGTTACGAGCTGTCGCGCTCCATTCGTCCCATTGCTTATGCGCAGCCGCTCGCGCTCGCCGCTGGCCAACATTTCGCGCGCATGCGCACCGTTCGTCAGTACAGCGGTCTGCCGCGGATACCGCGCCAACACCGTTCCGTCTTCACGCACCAGCTGGATGGCCGCCTCGCTCGGCAGGTTCAGGCTCGAATAGAACGACATCAGGTATTCGAACGAGATGCGCGCCACGATGGCCCCGGCGAACTTGCCGTCGCGGCCGAGAATCGGCCGGCTCACGGCGAAGGTTCGATACTGGTCGAGCGGACTCAGGTATGGGCGGCCGATGTGCAGGCTCTGCGGCGCCTGCGCCAATGAACGAAGGAAGGCGCGGTCGGCCACATTGCGCTCGCCAGTGCCCTGCGGCTGCGTCGTCGCGATCAACTTGCCGTTGGCGTCCATCACCGCAACGGAATGCAGGAACGGCAGCCGCCGCAGATCGGCGCGCAGAATCTCCTGTATCGACGATTGGCCGGCGTCGACGCTGCGCAGGATATTGCTCCAATCGGCCGAGTCGGCCAGCACCACATCGATCTCCTGGATCATTCGCGTCGTCTGCTCCGCCAGGGCACGGCCCAGCCCAAGCTGCGCACGCTCGTTCTGCACGATTGCCTCTCGATAGTCCTGCCATGCCTCGTAGGCGTCGGCACCGACGAATGCAGCAATCAACAGGACTCCCAGCCACACTACCCAGTCGCGCAGGCGATTACCTTCGGTACGCCTGCGCGCTGCGGTTGCTTCAAGCTCCGGCAACTTCAGACCTCCTTCAGCAGGCGGCGCTCAGCCGTTCATGCATGCGGAAACGTGGCGTCGATCGTCTGGCCCGATGGCAGCTGGCATTGACCTTCGCCACCGCCGGACATGCCGCGCTGCGGATGCACCAGTTGGAAATGACAACGGGTGTGCTCGCCGTCGGCGTCCTGCAGGTTGGCGACGACACGCCCGGTGTAGTGGGTCACGAAAGCCATGTCCGGATGCGGGCCCCAGTATCGCCAGCCGCGCCAGCCGTCCGACCAGCCGTACCACAGCGGCCCCAGGGTTTCGATGCGCGAGTCATGGGTGATCTGGAAGAACTGTCCGGAGTAGACCTGGCCGGTGCTCAGTGTCGCGGTCATGGTGCCGGTGCGATCGCCGCTGGACTCCCAGGAAAACTGCGCTTTCACATCGCCGCCGCGCAGATTGCCCGCGCCCGTTCCGGTCGTCGCGCATCCGGCTGCCGCGGCTGCCGCGAGCGCCACGATCAACATGTGCAAACTTCGATTGCTCATACGACCTCCGATCTGCCATGGCGGCGATCCAAGCCGTCGCCTCGGACCCCAGAATCGGCCCTGCCTGCTGCAACTCGATGTCGACCACGGCGCTCCGGCATTGCAACTGAAACGCCAGGCGACGATTCAACGCATGACATTCACGGGCACGGCAAACAGGTAGCCGACGCCGCGCTGGGTCTGAAGCAGATCCGGATTCGAGGGGTCGCGTTCAATCTTGCGGCGCAGACGCAGAATCGTCACGTCGATGGCGCGGTCGTACACCTCCATGCTGTGCAGGCGCGAACGCTCCAACAATTGATCGCGCGACAGAACACGTTGCGGCGCCGATAGAAACGCACACAGCAGACTGAATTCGCTGTTGGTCAGCGCAACCCGCCGCCCTTCGGGTGAAGTCAGCCGGTGCAGGCGCAAGTTGAGCTCCCAGCCGGCAAAGCGATAGGCACGCAACGAAGCATCGTGGACCTCGAGAGCTTCGGCGCTGTGGACCCGGCGCAGCACGGCACGAATGCGCGCCAGCAGCTCACGTGGACTGAACGGCTTGGTGATGTAGTCATCCGCAGCGAGCTCCAGTCCCATCACGCGGTCGGCCTCCTCGGATCGGCCGCTCAGGATCAGGATCGGAATTCGGCCCATCTCGCGCACGCGCCGCGCCAATGCGAGACCGTCTTCGCCGGGCAGACGCAGATCCAGCAGCAACAGGTCGATCGGTTCCGACTCGATCATCGCCAGCATCTCGCGTCCGCTGGCCACCGCCGTGACGCGCAGGTCCTGGTCGCTGAGGTACTCGACCAGTACACGCCGCACGTCGCCATCGTCATCCACGGCTACGATATGCGGCGCAATGCACGCCGGCGCGTCGGGCCGGGCACTCTCGCTCATACGCGGCGCCACCCTATGATCGTGTTCGACTATTGGGTCGTGCCGCGCACCGTGGAGTTCCACTGCGGGAGGTCGCAGCCGGGCATTTCCGGCTGCGAAGAGGATGAAGAGTGCTTAATGTTCGCCGCGGCAGTGACCAACGGCGAAGTTCAGGCTGCACGTGCCTGCTGCGCCTGTTGATATTCGTGCGGCACCGCCAGCGGATCATGCATCGCCGCCTGCCTGGCCGGCATGGGCTGCGCCGTGCGGGCCTGCGCATGTCGTCCGAGATTGAACGCCGCCACGGCAGCCACCAGCTGCGTCGCCTGCAGACTCAACGTCTCCGCTGCCGCAGCGGACTTCTGCACCAGCGCGGCATTCTCCTGCGTCGCCACGTCCATCTGGCTGACTGCTTCACCCACCTGCGACACGCCGGTGCTCTGCTCGGAGCTGGCGGCGCTGATCTCGGCCATGATGTCGGTGACGCGCCTGATGGAGCCGACGATCTCGGCCATGGTAGTGCCGGCCTGATCGACCAGCAGCGTGCCCTGCTCGACCCGCTCGACGCTGCTCAGGATGAGTCCCTTGATCTCCTTCGCCGCCTCGGCGCTGCGCTGTGCGAGATTGCGCACTTCCGCAGCAACCACGGCGAATCCTCTGCCCTGTTCGCCGGCCCGCGCCGCTTCGACGGCCGCGTTCAGCGCCAACAGGTTGGTCTGGAAGGCGATGCCGTCGATCACGCCGATGATGTCCGAGATCCGGCGCGAGCTTTCGGTGATGTCCTTCATCGTGCCCACCACGCGGCCAACCACTTCACCCCCCCTGACGGCGACCGTGCTCGCCCCCTGCGCCAGCTGGTTCGCCTGTTCCGCGTTGTCCGCGTTGCGGTGGACGGTGGAGCTCAGTTCCTCCATCGATGCGGCCGTCTGCTCCAGCGCGCTCGCCTGTTCTTCGGTGCGGGCACTCAGATCACTGTTGCCCTGGGCGATGTCGGCACACGCAGCCGCGACCGAGTCCGCGTTGCGGCGAACTTCGCCAACCACTCGAACCAGCTGATCACGCATCGTCCCCATCGCACGCAACAGTTGCGCGACTTCGCTGGGCCCCTGCACTTCCACCGCGACGTCGAGATTGCCGCCGGCGATGAGATTGGAGACGCGCACCGCGTTGTTGAGCGATCGCGCGAGCTGGCGATAGCCGAGCCAGAGTGCGCCGAACAGCGTGGCCACCAGCAAGGTGGCGATAGTCACCAGGGTCGAATACCAGAACTGCTTCTTCTGTTCCGCCGCCGCAATGGCTCCGCTGGTGCGCAGATCCACGGCCGCGAAGAACTCGTCCAGCGGCTGCATGATCTTCGCCTTGAAGGCGTGGTACTTGGCATCGTGCATCATGGCCTGGGCCGTCGTCGGATCGGGCGCCGCCTGGCGCGTGAAGCCGCCTTTGCCGTCGTCGTACTGGCCCTTCACCATGTTCATCGCGATGGTCTCGATGCGAACCAGCTCGTTGGAGCTGGCCTCGGACTCGCGCAGCTTGGCGAACTCGGCATCGGTGAAGCCGGCCCGCTTCATCAACTGTTCCAGGGGAATGGCCGGCTCGGTACCGCGACCGGGATCCTGGCCGGCGGCACGGAAATCCCAGTAGATGCGGTGATACAGCGCCGGACGCGGCACGCTGCCGTTGCGGATGCCGACGACTTGCTGGTACTGGCGCTCCCATTGCGGATCGCCCGAGACCACGTAGGTTCTGGCCAGCCGCGTCAGATCGTCGGAGCTCTGGCGCAACTCGTCGGCCAACAGATAGGAGCTGTAGCGCGTCTCGTGGGCATGAGCCACGTCCTGCGTGGCCTGACCGAAGCGATGAATTCCAAAAGCCAGCAGGGCCATCGCCGCGCCGATGGCAATGAGCATGACCACCAGCATGGCCTTCAGGCTGGCCCTCGAGCCGGTGGCGCCGGCAGCGTTCGCACGATCGATCATCATGTCCTCTAAGGTTCGCGACGCGGACCTCGCAAGGATGAGTCGTGTCCGCCGTACGCTCGCATTACGGCTCGGCGGCGACACACTTGAGCAGCAACGTTGCAAACCGCGACGCAGCTGCCTATTTACCGTCCTTTTTCCCGGCGCGGCGCTAGGCGATTCCCCGAAGCGCCCAAGGCAGACGGATCAGCAGTGAGGATCTTCGCTCGGGATTCGGCGTTCCCAGCCGGGCTCGCCATCGCCGCGGTGGCGGCGGATGCCTTCGACACCATCGGCGTCGACGATTCGTTCATCACGAAAGAACTGAAGCAGCCTCGCTACGGCCCCGCCGCAGAAACAGCAAAAAGAAGGCGGACGCCGCATCAAAGCTGCAGGACGATCTTGCCCTTGTGCGCGCTGCTTTCCATGTAGGCGTGGGCGGCCGCGACGTCCGCCAGCGCAAATACCTTGTCGACGATGGGCCGGATGCGGCCACTGGCCAGCAACGGCCAGACCTGCTGCAGCAGTTTTGTCTTGATCTGCCTCTTGAATTCCACCGGACGCGGACGCAGCGTCGAGCCGGTAACGACCAGCCGGTACTGCATGATGCGCAGGACGTCGACCTCGCCTTTGGCGCCGCCCTGCGTGGCGATCATCACCAAGCGCCCTTGGGGCGCCAGCACCTGAAGATTGCGCGGCAGATAGCTGCCGCCAATCATGTCGAGCACGACGTCGACGCCCTGGTTGTCAGTGAGCGTCGCGATCTCGCCCACGAAATCGTGCGACTTGTAGTTGATCGCGCGCGCGGCACCGAGCTGCTCACAGAACCGAGCCTTCTCGTCGCTGCCAACCGTCGTGTACACGGTGCATCCGAGCGCCGTTGCCAACTGAATCGCCGAGATTCCGATGCCGCTCGAGCCACCGTGTACCAGCAGACGCTCCCCGGGTTGCAGGCGACCGAACTCGAACAGGTTGCTCCACACCGTGAAGTACGCTTCCGGCAACGAAGCGGCTTCGATCAGGCTGAGCGTTGCCGGCACCGGCAGCACCTGCGCGACGTTCACCGCACAGTATTCCGAATACCCGCCGCCCTGCAGCAGCGCGCAGGCCGCGTCACCCGTCTTGAACTCGCTGACGTTGCCGCCGACAGCGGCAACCGTGCCTGCGACTTCCAGGCCAGGATTGGGCGGCGCGCCCTTGGGTGAAGGATAGTGACCGCGACGCTGCAGCACATCGGCGCGATTGACGCCGGCAGCGGCAACCTTGATGAGCACTTCGTCGGCGCCACACTCAGGAACAGGCCAGTGCGCAAGCACGAGCGCCTCGGGGCCGCCGGGTTGCGGCACGTGGACGACGCGCATGGAGGTGGGCAGATCAGGCATGTTTCGAGCTCGACCGGTGGCAGCGGCAACGATAGCAAGAACCGGCATCAGTTCGCCGGCTCGGCCTCGTTCCTCAGCGCTGCCCAACGCAACCCAGCTTCCGCCACGACACGCCGCCGGACCCGGATTGCGCGCATAGCGCGCTGACGCTATTTCCGCTTCGGCAGATACAGGTCGGTCAGCGTACCTTCAAAGGCTTCGGCGGAAAACGCGATGGTTTCCGACAGCGTCGGGTGCGGATGGATGGTGAGGCCGATGTCCGCCGCGTCCGCGCCCATCTCGATGGCGAGCGCCGCTTCAGCGATCAGGTCGCCAGCGTTCGGGCCGACGATGCCGGCGCCGATGACCCGATGCGTCTGCTTGTCGAACAGCAGCTTGGTCATGCCGTCATCGCGACCGAGCGTCAGGGAGCGCGCATTGGCAGCCCACGGGAACGACGCCTTCTCGTACTCGATGCCCTTGGCCTTGGCGTCGGTTTCGGTGAGACCGACCCAAGCGATCTCCGGATCGGTATAGGCCACCGACGGAATCCCGCGCGCATCGAAAGCGCGCTTCTCGCCGTGCGCCACTTCCGCCGCGAGCTTGCCTTCGTGCGACGCCTTGTGCGCCAGCATCGGC
>Ga0182745_1000986_pt1 | contig 28602 bp, 21 predicted proteins | sample eDN3rd30CKraftBY_FD_128523 | JGI IMG/M metagenome (GOLD analysis project Ga0182745, IMG submission 128523) | Enriched backyard soil microbial communities from Emeryville, California, USA - eDNA 3rd pass 30_C Kraft BY (version 2) (version 2) | ecosystem: Environmental > Terrestrial > Soil >... | reverse complement strand
GGCACGCCCGAACGTGGAAACTTCGGTTTCTGAACGCCCAGGGAGAGGGTGTCAGACTCTCGCTTTGAGAGCAGTCCTCGTTGAACTGAGAATCCCACACCCTTCAGGGGTGGGAGTGTCAAGCCCGTCCGGTTCTTCTCGTCCGGTCAGGTCGTCATCAGGAAGGGACAACCTCTCGTCCCTTCCTGGTCACCTCACTTCGCTGCTTCACTCAGTAGTGAAATCCATTGTGTCGAACGTGGATCATGGGTTCCGACTCAGGGTTAAGGATTCTCCCGCCCAGGATTCGGCTCAAAAAAATCTGATGATCGCCGCTCAAGCATGAGCTGAGAACCTCCGTTTCGAGGAAGGCCATCGCCGACGCGAGAACAGGATTTCCACTCGCCTCATCGAGCAGTTCGAGCCCTTCAAAGGCGGGCGCACCGGGCTCAAAGCCCCGGCCGAAATGTCGAACCAGGTTCTTATTTCCCTTCGCGACCTGGTTCAATGTGAACCGGCGGCTCGACTCGATCCACTTCGCCACATAACGGTCGCGTCGCACCGCGACGGAGAGGGTCGGAGGCTCAAAACCAGCTTGCTGGACCCAGCTTGCGAGCATCCCGGTGCTATGCTCCTCGTACCGCACCGTGAGAATATAGATACCACTTGGAATTCGACCGAGAGCCTGGCTAAGCTCCAGTCCGGCTTGCTGTTGCGACTCCGACATAGAATGTTCTACCTTGTTGAATAGCGAGGTTCTTCACGGTCGAGTCGTGGCGCCCGCTGGCGTGTGGGGCGATCCGACCAGGTTGAATTCTCAGGGGAGGATCGGCCAGGCCCTCTCAAACGTGCAAGCATGCATTACCCTGGCCTGGTCGTTTGTGATGACTTCAAGGCACCCAAGGAGACCGGGCTCGTTGCTCGGCAATCCATTTCGCTTGCTTCATCCCGGTACGGATGGTTAGCCTGATCGTTGGTGACGGTTGGCGTCCGCTTTTGTTCGCAAAAGCCAACGATACCTGATTCTATCAGCCGGACAAGCTGACTCGATTTGAGAGGGACCGTGTCGCATGGAGAAGGTATCGAGCCGACCACGGCTGTCCGAAATGAATTATCGGGTTGTCAGACCTCTCGGCAATGGGGCGGGCAGCACGATCCTCCTGATCAGTGATAAGTCCTCGGGCGGAAAACGCTATGCGTTGAAGGTGGTGAAGCGTCAGAGCGCCGACGACGATGTCTATATCGCGCAAGCTCGAACCGAGTTCGAGGTCGCCCAAAGGTTGAACCACCCGGCGATCGCGAAGATTCACGACATTCGCGTCAGACGGGCCTGGTTTCGGGTCTCAGGCGTTGAGTTACTCATGGAGTACGTGGATGGAAAAACCCTCGACGAGCTCGAGACCCCCACGCTCCGGCACCTGGTGCTCGTCTTCAACCACGTCGCCGCCGCCATGGCCCACATGCATCGACGGGGGATCTACCACGGTGATCTAAAGCCGTCTAATATCATGATCTCGATGGACGGTCAGGTAAAGCTGATTGACTTCGGCACCGCCTGGGTCAAGGGGGAAGAAAAAAACCGGATCCAGGGCACACCCCAATACATTGCCCCCGAGCAGGTCTCTGAGCGCATTGTCGATGAACGCACCGACATGTATAATCTTGGGGCAACCATGTATCGGATGTTCACCGGCAAGTTCGTCCAGAAAGATCTCCCCAAAATGGGAGAGAAGGGGATCAGGCGTGTCACTCCCCCCATCGAAATCAGCCCAAAGATTCCTGGAACCTTGAACGAGACGATCATGGCTTGTCTCGAGCTCAACCCGGACAAACGTCCTGCCGGTATGTTCGAGATCAAGAACCAACTCGCCGCGGTGGCCAGGTATCTCGGACTGAAAGAGTCGGACCTGAAGGAAGCTGTCGAGGAAGAGTGAGCGGAAGGATCTCCCTCGCCGAACCTTCGATCCAGGCACTTTGATTCGAGTCCGTTCGCTCAGACCATGCCTGATCGGGTCGCTGGGCGGAGATCACTCGGGGTCACCGCCATTGTTCGAGTCTTCCGTCCCTTTCCACTCCTAGAGAATTCGATTCAGATCCCTCCCGATCGGACCTGGGTAAGCCGACCTTGCCTGTTCATGACCGCGCGTCTAACATGAACCGGATTCGGCGGCGGCGAGCCCCTCTCCCCATCGGACAGTTTTCGCAACGGCAAGGAGCCCATGCAGTACAACCCCTCGAATCCATTGATTGTGCAAGGCGACCGCACGATCCTCCTTGAAGTTGACAATCCATTACACGCCGAGGCTCGTGATGCGATTGCCCCGTTTGCCGAACTCGAAAAAAGTCCCGAGCACATCCACACGTATCGACTGACCTCGCTCTCGTTGTGGAACGCCGCGGCGGCGGGGATGACCGCCGAGGAGATGGTGGATGCGCTGGGGACTTACAGCAAGTTTCCTCTACCGCCGAACCTGGGGACCGACCTCAAGGAGTTGGTGAGCCGCTATGGCCGGGTCACGCTTCGGCGCGTGGAGGGAGAGCTGAGGCTCGTTTCGTCCGATCAAGCCCTGCTCGAAGAACTCGCTCGCCAGAGAGCGGTCAAAGACTATCTTGGCTTCCGCGTCGATCCGACCAGTTTCGCCATCGACGACGCGAACCGAGGGGTTTTGAAACAGGCGTTGATCAGCGTGGGGTACCCCGCGGAGGACCTCGCGGGGTACGCCGAAGGGACCGCGCTCGAGGTCGAACTGCGCCAGATCGCCCGAAGCGGCGCTCCGTTCCAGGTGCGTGACTACCAGCGTGGGGCGGTCGACGCTTTTCACGCTGGGGGCGACGCGAGGGGGGGCTCTGGGGTTATCGTGCTCCCCTGCGGAGCGGGCAAGACCATCGTTGGCTTGACCGCTCTCGCCGCGTTGAAGAAGCATACCCTGGTGTTGACCACCAGCACGACCGCTGTTGAACAATGGCGTCGGGAGATTCTGGATAAGACCGACCTCGCCGACGAGATGGTTGCCACCTATACCGGTGACTCCAAGGGCATCGCCCCAGTGACTCTCGCCACCTACCAGATCGTCACCTACAGGCCCAAAAAGACGGGCGGTTTTCCCCACTTCAAGCTGTTCTCCGAGCGAGACTGGGGTTTGATCATCTATGATGAGGTCCACCTGCTCCCCGCCCCGGTGTTCCGGGTTACCGCCGATATCCAGGCTCGACGTCGTCTCGGCTTGACCGCGACGCTGGTGCGTGAGGATGGTCGCGAAGAAGATGTCTTTAGCCTGATCGGACCGAAGAAGTTCGACGTCCCTTGGCGCGTCCTCGAGTCGAGAGGGTGGATCGCCGAGGCACAGTGCCACGAGATTCGGCTTGGCCTGCCCGGTGATGCTCGGATGGAGTACGCCGTGGCCGAGTGGCGCGACAAGTTTCGGCTCGCGAGTGAGAACCCCGCCAAGGACGACCTGGTCGCCTTGCTGCTGGACGAGCATGACGCGCCCGAAAACCGGGTGCTCATCATTGGGCAATATCTCAAGCAACTCCGACGCATCTCCGAACGCTTTGGCATTCCCCTAATCACCGGGCAGACCTCGAACTCCGAGCGCGAGGAGCTTTATGGTCAGTTCCGCCGAGGAGAGATTCGCCGCCTGGTTCTCTCCAAGGTAGGGAATTTTGCCATCGACCTGCCCGACGCGAATGTCATGATCCAAATCTCGGGAACCTTTGGAAGCCGTCAAGAAGAGGCTCAGCGACTTGGCCGAATCCTCAGGCCCAAGGAAGAGGATGTCGCCGCGAGCTTCTATTCCCTCGTGTCTCGTGACACGCGTGAGATGGATTTCGCCCACCATCGCCAGCTCTTCCTCACGGAACAAGGTTATAGCTACGAGATTCTGGACGAATCCGATATCATCGCTCGCTCTTCCGCTTCCTCGAATCGGTAAAACCCGGTTTGCCAGAGCTCATCCCGCAGTCGGGCGTTTGCTGCTCGGCTGCTTCCTTCGCAATGGTTTCAGGCCGAGACGAGTTCTGGGGGTAGGCAAGTCCTACCCGCATGACTGCCGGCCTGAATCCGGTTTACTCAAGAGTGATCGATGCCTCCTCATCCAACGCGGATACCGGTCAAGCTTCATAAGCATGTCGCCTTGATTCGTACCACCGAGCCGCTTGTGATCGAGGAGCTCCTGGCCCGGAAGAGCCTGGCGAGGATGGTGGCGGGGCGGCTTTCCGACACGGTCTTGCTCGTCCACGCCTCCGAGGAAGACAGCCTGATTGAAGAGTTGCGCCGCATGGGGCATACGCCTCGAGTCGTTCGCTGAGGTTGATACGCGTTGGCTCATGCCCAGGAACGATCACCCATGCAACAGCCTGAAGGTCTCGACTCGGACAATGACCACGACACCGTCTTCGCGGGCAAGGCGCTCTCCTCCTACCTCCAGGCCCTTCAAAAATATGAGGGGATTCGACTCTACGAGATCCATCAAGTCCTGGGGATCCTCAACCCCCCAACCCGGGTGAAGGGGCTGGTTGCATCCATTGCCGACCGCCTGAGTGAGAGTCGCTTCGCCGAACAGACGCTCGCCGCGCTCGAACAAGACGCTCGGCTAGCCCTCAGCCTGTGCAGGCTGAACGAGTGTACGGCCTGGAGTCTGGACGCCTTTTTCCATGCCATCCGCACGCTTGGTCTGGAGCCCGTTGCCACGACTGAGCGAATCCTCGAGCACGGTCTCCTGGCGATTGAGCTGACCGAAGGGGCGGTGTCCACCAGCCTGTCCCAACTCATCGAGCGTGGGCGGACTGTGGGGGCCCGCGTATATGCCCACCCGTCGATCCTCACGGTCGCCAGGTCCATCCTTCCTCAACCCGCGCTGCCGCCACATGAAGGCCAGGTCTCTCGGATTCGGCAGGCTGACGGGCTCGAAGTGGTTCTCAGACTGGCCGCGGTCTGGCAGCGGGTGGAAGAAGGTCCCCTGCGCCGAACGCAGCAAGGCTCGTTGTACAAGCGCGATCGGGATCGACTGGAGGAAGACCCTGTTCTCGCGGGACCGATCACGGATGCCCTCGAGCCGATTCCTGACATGGTCCCCTTCTGGCTTGCACTCGCGCGGGGAATCGGCCTCCTGATCGACGAGTCAGGGAGCGACCGGGTTGTCGCGGCCTCGCACGACTACTGGTCGGATAATGCGATTCATCTACCGCAGATGGTGGCGACTCGTTGGCTGGGCCTCAAGACCTGGCATGAGCAGGGGGGGATCCAGCATGACGAAAGCACGGTTGAGCTCGCTGTGCCGGCTGTTCGCAGCCCGATTCTCCTCTGGCTCGCCACGCTCGAAGAAGAGAAGTGGATCGCCCTCGACGTGCTCGACGCCTGGCTCCGCGAGCGCAACCCAAACTGGGATCAGCCGGGCTTCCATCAAGCACCGGTCGAGCCCGCGCCAACGAAAGCTAAATCCTCCCGTGCTCGATCCAGCCGAAGCTCGACGGAGCCCACGGAGCTCGCCCGTGTGGAACCCGGCGTACTCAGTTCGATCCTTCTCGGAGCCGCCTACCAGCTAGGGCTGGTACGAGTCGGTACGGAAGGGGCGAGGCAGGTGCCGCTGGTCCAGCTCACCCCTCTGGGGCGTTACATTCTCGCTCTTGGCCCGCCCCCGCCTCCTCCCCCCATTTTTGACCAGTTCCTCTATGTTCAGCCCAACTTTGAGATGATCGCCTACCGGCAAGGCCTCAGTCCGAACCTGGTTGGCCAGTTCAGCCGGTTCGCCCGATGGTCGCAGATTGGAGCCGCTCTCGAGCTCAGGCTCACGCCGGAATCCGTTTACCAAGGGCTGGAAGGGGGACTATCTCAGCAGGACATGCTGAAGCGTTTGTCTCGTCATTCTCAGCGTGAGCTTCCCGCCGCCGTGTCGGAAGCGGTGCGCACCTGGGCGAAGCGGCGCGACCGCGTCGCGTACCATGCCTCGGCCACCCTCGTGGAGTTCGCCTCGAAGGAGGAGTTGGAGCGGGCTCTCCAACTCTGGCCGAACACGAGTCAAGCGGGTCCGATCCCGGTCTCGGACCGGTTGCTTCTGGTCGAGGACGAGGCATCGATCCCATTTCAAAAATTTCGATTGGCCGGTGCTCGCGACTATCGGCGCGACTCCGAAGCCTGCCTGGACGTCGAGGCGGACGGTGTGACTCTTTCACTCGACCTGAGCCGATCCGACCTGCTCGTCGACGCTGAGCTCGTACGATTCGCCGACGAGCTTCCGCTGGATTCGGCCTCGGGCTCACCCGGTAACCCGCGTCGCCGGTTCACAATTACCCCTGGCTCGATTGCTCGAGGTTCTGATCTCGGAATCTCGCTCTCGATTCTCACGGACTGGTTCGCGCGCCGAACCGGAGGCGAGGTCCCTCCCGCCGTCCGCCTGCTGTTGCGAGCCAATCAGTCCCGTATCCCGCCGCTGGAAACGAGCCGGCCACTCGTCTTGCATGCCCCAAGTGCCGAGATGATCGATGGGCTGGTTCAGCATCCAAGCACGCGAAAGCACCTTGGGGAGAGGCTGGGGCCGACCTCGGTCGTGGTTCCCGACCGCGAGGTCGACGCCTTCCGGATCGCCCTCGCGGAACTCGGGCTCGAACTTGGAGACGTCGCACGTGCCGGTAGCACCGCTCTGGAATCATCGCGTCGCGACGATAGCGAACTGAATTCTCAAAGGTTGACAGGAAACTGACAGTCCCGGATCACCACCAGCTCAAGGCGAGGGGTACTATCTCAGGGGCATGCGTTATCGGAGGAGTCGTCTGAGCGCTTTGCCTGAGACGCTCCGAGGCACCTCGGTCACGAACTCAACACATCGAGGAAGCTTGTAGCGAGCCACGAGGGGGCCAAGGTACGCGATGACCCCCTCCCGATCCCACTGCTGCCCGGGCTTGAGCGCGATCACGGCTTTCACCACCTCGCCCAGGGCCTCGTCGGGCATCCCGACGACCACGGCGTCGGCGACGGAGGGGTGTCTGTGCAGGACTTCTTCGATATCGCGCGGATAGACCTTGGATCCTCCAATATTGATCATGTCTTTGACGCGATCAACAATATAAACAAAGCCATCTTCATCCATACGGGCGATGTCGCCCGTCCTGAACCAACCGTCGGCCAGGAAGACCTGGGAAGTGAGTTCTGGTTGCCTGAGGTAGCCTGACGCGATGGCGGTACCTCTCGCCCAGAGTTCTCCCGTCGTCCCAACCGGCACGGTTGTGGCATCGGCGTCCACCACCTTGAGGTGGGTATCTCCCATCGCACGGCCGCACGATCCGGGCCTCATCGCGGAGGAGTGAGTCGTGGTAATGACCGGGCCGGTTTCCGTGAGGCCGTACGACTCGGCATAGCCCACTTTCCAGACCTTGCGCATGACCTCGATCAACTCGACTGGGGTGGGGGCCGCCGCGCAGAGGATCAACCGGAGTGAACCAAGGTCACGATCTGAAAAACAATCGGACTTGGTCATGTAGTTGATCATCGTCGCCACACCGAGGAAGACCGTCGGACGGGTGGCCTCAATCAAGTTGAGCATCGCGTCGGTTCGATACCTTCGCGCAAAGATCGCGGTCCCTCGGGCGGCGATGATGCCGAGGATTCCGTTGATTAGGCCCCAACTATGGAACAAGGGGGCCGCGATCATGAGTCGATCGCCTGGCTCGTAATGGATTCGGGCAAACTGTTCCGCGTTGTCAATCAGGTTCAGATGGGTGAGCATGACCCCTTTGGCCGAGCCGGTTGTTCCCGAGGTATACAAGAGACAGGCCAAGGAGTTAGCGGGGAGATCCAACGTCTCGGGCCAGTGCCCCTTATCCGTGAGGACCGCGTCGAACGACTCTAGCTCTATCTCTTCCTCGGAGCGGGACGTCTCAATCGCCGTGAGAATAGCCTGCGACACTCCCAACTGCTCGCGCACGGGTTCCAGCGCATCCCACCGCTCAGGGTCGGTCAGAAGGATCTTGGCCCGCGAGTCCGGAACGATCACCCGGACTTCGTCGGGCCTGAGCGAGGCGTTCACCACATTCGGAATCACACCGATTCGGATCGCCCCAAGGCAGGCCACAACCAATTCCGGCGTGCTCTCGAGGTAGATCGCCAGGACATCCCCCTCGTGCAATCCTCGGGTGACGAGGCCGCGACTGAACCGAGAGGCAAGGTTCAGCAGTGTCGCGTAATCCATCTCTCGATCCTCGAAGTGGATCGCTGGCTGAGAGGGCACGTCGTGCGCGGCCCGGTCGAGTAGTGTCGCGACGTTCATTGATACCTCAGCTCAATGCAAGCCTTCACCTTGAGGGAGGAGCCCCAACGGATTACAGAGATTCGGTCCCCCACCATGAGCGCACACCGAGGCGCGGTGAGCAAGGCTTAGACAGGCAAATTCCTTACATGCGTGACACGGATCCACGGCTCAAGTAGTGACTTACACACGACCTTTCCTTCGATTAACATGCTTCCTCGCACGGTCCGTACTTTCTGTTGCGATCAACTTCAGATGGAATCCCGACGATTGGCGAGGTTTCAACGCACCGGGATCCTCGACTTCCGTAGCAAAATCAAGAGGGTTGGAATGATGTCTTTCGCATCTCGAGTTCGAATTCCGCTTCAACCGGGGACGATCGTCGCGGTTACCCTTGCCTTGGGCTTGGGACTGGGCTGGGCGTTTCGGGAGTACGCCTTTGCCCAGGAGAAGGCTCTTGTGACGTCGCGGACAGTCAACCTCGATCAGGTCAAGATGACCGAATACAAGGACCGTGATAAGGCCGTCGGTCAGATTGGCGTTTACGTCGCGGGGGACGCCCCTCGTAGCGCGCAGTTCGTGACCGGACGATTCGTGCTCGATCCTGGCCAAACCCCTCACCTTCCTCACAAGCATGTCGAGGAAGAGGTCATGATCATTGAGAGCGGAACCGGCGAGATCTTCTGCAACGGTGAAACCACCAAAGTCGGGCCGGGATCGGTCATGTTCACCGCTCCCAACGACCCTCATGGCATCGTCAACACCGGTAAGACTCCGCTGGTCTTTTACTTCGTCAAGTGGGAGTCCAAGGCCAAGCCCGGCGGTTGAGCATTGAGCTCATCGAGCGACCTGCACAGCAGATGAATTACCAGTGATCGGGCGCTGAAAAGTGAAGAACCTGGTCGTGATGCACTGACACGGCCAGGCCTCCTTTCTCACTGTTAAACCCGAGCAGCCGCGATCGTATGGTCAGTCAGAAACAAGAAATCGACCGATTGAACAAGCAGGATTAGTTATGTGCGATTTTTAATGTATGCGGTGTGAGTTGATTTGGAGGAGTCCTGCCATCCCGAGCCAACTCCGGTTGTGTTCAGTAGTCTGACGGATTGCCTTGCTGCTGATTCTGAGTTAATTTTGGATTCTCCCCCGGCGTGACGAAAGTTCAATCCCTCATCCTTGGAAGAGGGACAACATTCAAGTTCACACGGAACCGCCCGCCTGTCTCATGTGCACCGCAGCTCACCCAGGCCTTTGCCTATCAGCCTGCTTGCATTCATTTGAGGAAAAAACTCAATGACCGGAACACTTGGGTTGATTCGGCCCTGGTTGGGTACATGTGGTCTGTTCGTGAGTCTTCTGGTGTTCATGCCCGCGGTTGTGGGCGCGGAGCCAAAACTGGAGCAGGGGAAGGAAGGCAGGCACCCGGTCGTCCCGGCGTTCGAGCGATTCTACAGGGCCGCGGACGCGGACCACGTTCAGGGGGGACGACTCCTCCTCACCGAGCTAAGCTGTGTGGGATGCCACCAACCCAGGTTAGCCAGCCCCTCCCTCGAACCTAAATCCGCGCCCTCGTTGGACGGAGTCGGTTCGCGAGTTCGACCCGAATTCCTCCTCGAGTATCTGGTGGATCCTCAACGAACAAAGCCGGGCACCACCATGCCCAACCTCTTGGCACACTTGCCCGAAGCAGAACGAAAGTCCAACGCCGAGGCTATCACGCATTTCCTTGCCTCCACGGGGACTCCAATCCGGATCAACCCGACGCACAAGGCGATCCTCAACGGGCGGAAACTCTTCAATAGCGTCGGCTGCCTGGCTTGTCACGATTCGCCCGAGTCGAGCGCAGCATCCAACCCCACGTCGGTCCCGCTCGGAGAATTAGGTAAGAAGTACACACTGTCGAGTCTCGGAGCTTTTCTGACCGATCCTCTCAAGGTTCGCGCTTCGGGTCGGATGCCGGCGTTCAAGCTGAACGCGTCGGAATCCGGGGAGATCGCCGCCTATCTCCTGCGCGACCTGAGCGAGCACATTGTGCCAAATCTCAGTTATGCCTATTACGAGGGACGTTGGGATAACCTTCCCAACTTCGACGAGCTCAAGCCCGTGAAGACGGGAGAATCGATGGGGATCGATCTGACCGTCGCCAAACGCCCCAGCCAGTACGGGATTGTTTGGAACGGGTTTCTCCAAATCGAGCGAGACGGGGACTATACCTTTTACCTGAAGTCGGATGACGGGAGTCGCATGATGCTCGACGGTGAGCTCGCTGTCGAGAACGATGGCGTTCACCCCATGAAGGAGCGTCGAGGAACCCATCGACTGACGAAGGGAACTTATCGATTTCAGGCCTCTTATTTTAATTCACTTCTTGATGGAGAGTTCGAGTTCGACTATTCCGGACCCGGCATCCCCCGGCAACCGATCACGCCTGCCTTGACGTTGACCGAGCATCCCAACCGAAAAGCATCCGGAGGCGCGGAGGCCGGGTTCAAGGTTGACCAGACGCTCGCGTCTCAAGGGAGAGAGCTTTTCAAAACCATTGGTTGTGCGAGTTGTCATTCGCTCAAAGTAGAAAACGAGTTGGTTCGCAGTCAACGTCAGGCAAGTCCACTCGATGCCTTGCAATTGGATGAGGGCTGTCTCGCCTCATCCGCTTCCCCTTCCGGCGAATCACCGCATTACAATCTTGACGAGGTGCAAAGGACTTCGCTCAAAGCGGCGATCGAAGCTTTACAATCGCCTTCTAAACCCACGCAACACGTCGTGCGCGAGCAGATCGCGGAGAACATGCTTCGGCTCAACTGCATGGCGTGTCATTCGCGCGCAGGGGAAGGGGGGGTAGATGAACTTCACAATCCCGCCTTCCAAACACGCCAGGCGGAGATGGGAGATGAAGGCCGACTTCCACCGTCGCTCGACGGGGTGGGGGCGAAGCTAACGCACAATACACTTTTACGTATCATGCGTGATGGTGCAAAAGATCGCCCATACATGTTGACTCGAATGCCTGGCTTTGGGAAAGCCAACTCCGCGCGACTCAGTGAGTTACTGCAAACCCAGGATCAGATCGACCCGATTCCCCCCGTTCATTTTGACGATCCGGTCCGAAGAGTGAAGTCGGATGGGCGGTACATGGTGGGGAACGAAGCGCTCGGATGTGTGAAATGCCATACGTTCAATGGTGTGGAGGCAGAAGGGATTCAGGCGATCGACATGGCGGTGATGACAACTCGCCTGCGGCGCGACTGGTTCCACCGCTACCTTGTCGACCCGCAACAGTTTCGCCCTGGCACGCGCATGCCGGGAGCCTGGCCCATGGGACAGAGCTTGCTCCCGTCGGTGTTGAAGGGGGATACTAACCGCCAGATTGAGGCCGTCTGGACTTATCTCGCCGATGGGAAGTCGGCGCCCGAGCCCTACGGGCTGGGTCGAGAGCCAATCCCGCTGGTCCCCAATGGTGAGCCCTTGATCTACCGGAATTTTATCCAGGGGGCAGGTCCGAGGGGGATCGCCGTGGGGTATCCCGAGAAGTTGAACCTGGCATTCGACGCGAATGACGTACGCCTGGCCTTAATCTGGCAGGGGGCGTTTATTGATGCGTCCCGGCACTGGTCGGCTCGTGGAGCGGGCTTCCAGGGGCCGCTTGGGAATAACGTGCTCGAGTTCGCGACGGGGCCCGCGTTTGCGCAGCTCGGCGATAGGAATGAGCCGTGGCCAGACAAGCCTGGCCGAGAACACGGAGCTCGATTCCGAGGTTACCGGCTCGATGCCAATGGTCGCCCCACCTTCCTCTATGAAGCGGCCTCGGTGCGAGTTGAGGACGCTCCCGAGCCTTTGGTACAGGCGGGGAAAGAACAGCCGAGTCTCAAGCGGACCTTGATGATCCGTGGTTCTTCGAAAGCAGGACTCGTCTGGTTCCGCGCGGCGGTCGGGAAGTCAATCGACCCCGTGGATGGGGGCAAGTTTCGAGTGGACCGCGAATGGTTGATCCAACTCGAGGCGGAGAGCCAGCCTTTCGTACGGAAGTCAGCAGGCAAGGCGGAGCTCTTACTCCCCATCCCCCTGGGTGAGAAGGCGTCGAGGGTTATCGAACGGATCGAGTGGTGACATGGCCTGGTTGTCAGCCCCTTTGAGGTGGATTTGGCGATCCGAATCAACTTCAAAGGGGGTATTGACGGTTGACTTCCCGAAGGCACAAGCTCGCAAGGATCTCTCCTCCATGACTGGACGAATCATTTGTGCGGGTCTCTCGCTCCTCCTCGCTCTTGGATTCCAAGGCACGGGACGAGCCGAAGATTCGATCCCGACCGAGGCTGACTATTACCCGATTCTCAACTTGCCGATCCCCGAGGGGATCGTCCTCGAGGCAGGAGCCCTCGAGTCCTTGCCGGACCACAAACTCGCCGTGGCGACACGCCGAGGCGAGATTTACGTGGTGGAGATGCCTCCGTCGGCAAAGCCCACGGCAGCACCTGTTTTCAAGCGATTTGCTCATGGGTTGCACGAGGTGCTCGGCCTTGCCTATCGCGATGGTTGGCTCTACGCGGCTCAGCGTGGGGAGTTGACTCGCCTGAAGGACACCAACAAAGACGGACGCGCCGACCTTTATGAGACGGCCGCGGACTTCTGGGAAATTAACGGCGACTACCACGAATACGCCTTCAGCTCCAAGTTCGACCGTGAAGGGAATCTCTGGATCGCGCTCTGCCTCACGGGCTCGTTCCAGAGCGACAGTAAGTTCCGGGGCTGGTGCTTCCGGCTCACGCCCAAGGGGGAGGTGATCCCCACCTGTAGCGGGATCCGTTCTCCAGGGGGAATTGGCATGAATTCACTTGGGGACATGTTCTATACGGAAAATCAAGGACCCTGGAATGGTGCGTGTAGCCTGAAGCATCTCAAGCCGGGCGCCTTCCTCGGTCATCCCGCGGGCCTCGTCTGGCACGACGAGGCGAAAATGCCCGGCCCCAGGCCGAAGGAACCGACCAGCGGGAGCCGAATGCTCATTGAGGCGAAGAAGATTCCCGAGCTTCTTCCCCCCGCCGTCTATTTCCCCTACCCCAAAATGGGTCAGTCGGCCAGCGGAATCGCTTGCGATTTGTCAAAGGGAAAGTTTGGGCCGTTTCAGGATCAGCTCTTTATCGGCGACCAGGCCGCGAGCACGGTGATGCGTGTCTGTCTCGAGCAAGTGGACGGAAAGTATCAGGGAGCCTGCATTCCCTTTCTCAAAGGCTTCGCGTCGGGCGTGGTCCCTCTGCTGATGACCGAAAAGGGCGATCTTTATGTCGGGGGAACCAGCCGGGGCTGGGGTGCCCGTGGGGGGGAGCCCTTCTCCCTTCAGCGCGTCGCTTGGACAGGCAAAACCCCGTTCGAGATTCACAAGATGAGTGCCCGCCCCAACGGCTTCGAGGTCTCGTTTACCGAGCCGTTGGATCAAACCTCGGTGGAAGCTCTCGACTCCTACAAGATCTCAACCTATACCTATATTTATCAGTCGAGTTACGGGAGTCCCGAAGTGGATCAGACGACTCCGAAGATTGAGCGCGTGGAAGTGGGGAAGGATGGACGCTCGATCCGTTTGGTGATCGATCAACTTCACCCTGGTCATGTCCACGAGCTTCATCTTGACGGCGTGCGTTCCAAAGGAGGGAAGCCGCTCTTGCATGCCGAGGCGTACTACACGTTGAACGCGATCCCACCCCGTTAACTCGAGTCGCCGAACGTTCCAATTTATCAGGCGTGGCCTTCGAGAAATTGATCCAGGTCATTCGCGAAGGCCGAGGCCCTTTGGTAACGTTCTCGCGGGTCACGGTGCATGGCCTTGAGAATGACCGCTTCGAGAGCCCCCGGTATCTCCGGGCAAACTTCGCGCGGTCGGCTTGGCGTGGCGACAGCCAGGTAGGCCACCCATTCCGAAGCGTCGAGCGACGCGGGAACCTGGAAGGGATGCGTGCGGGTCACCGCCTCGCACAACGTGACTCCAAGTGCGTAAATATCGCAGAGACGATCGTCGGAGACCTGCGCGGAGAGCTTCTCCGGCGCCATGTAGAGTGGTGTCCCGGTGCCATAAAGGAAGGACCTCGGCGGGGGACCATCTAAATCCCGGCTCAGTCCGAAGTCGGCGAGGTAAACTTTGTCTTCCCGATCATAATCCATCAGGATATTCGCTGGCTTCACATCTCGATGCACAACCAGGTTGGAATGAGCCACGGCCAGAGCTCGAGCAATGCGACTGACGAGCCGAGTCATCGCGGCCTGGTAATCACGTTGAGGAAGTTGGATCCACCAACCTCCCGACCGCCGGTTCCCAGAAACGTCCCGGGCACTAAGATCATTGAGAACTCGTTCGAGCGAACAACCATTGACCAGCGGCATGGTCATGAACGCCATGCCGTTGATTTCACCGTACTCGTAAGTCTGGAGGAGTGCCGGGTTATCGAGCTGGGCTCCCAACTCGGCCTCACGATGAAATTGAGCGAGCCGTTTCGGGTCGTGAGCGAGGTTGGGAGAAAGAACCTTGAGCGCGACCATCTCGACGAACGGTTCGACCTGAATCGCCTTCCAAACCTGACCTTGTTGGCCGGAACCCAGTCGCTCCACCAGGCGATACCGACCGAATCGACTTTCGGGGACAAAGCTCACCCCCGGGTCGAGTCGATTGATCCTACGCGTGGTCTGCGACCTCACTCCCCCTTCCGCGAGAACTCTCGTGTCTCGTCTGGCGGCATTGGGTGAAGTAGGCCATTTCCTCTCGGTGCGGCGTTCCTCGACTTTCCGGGAAGTCGGTTCAAAGTGGACCAAGATCTTTCTCCGAAACGCCCCCTAACGGCTCCTTTGCTTCAGGAAAGTTTACCCGACTTTTCAGATCTGTACCAAGGTTTCACCCCCCAAGTTCGGGTGCTTGTTGGAATCCTTGACGGTGTCGATCCAAATAGAGCCATCGTTACAACCGGACCTTTTGATGAAAGTCCCGGGCTGAACTTGACTAACGAATCGAGAAGAGGGGGAGAACCCGACCGCTCTCGCCACCAGGGTCGGATGTCGGACCCAGCAAGGAAGCAAAACCGGGGCCATGGGAGTGACTTGCGCGCGACATCCGAGAGGGGCGCGTGTCAGCGGTGTTTTCTGGAGAGGAGGAAGATCGCGGCTCGAGTGTCCCCCTTGAGCGCCGCCATGTACAGCCCCGTGTAAAGGTTATCGACACGGAGTTGTTCAACCTGCTTGATGGCTTGCCGAAAGGCGGGAATCCGTCTTGCTGTTCGCCGTAACGTAGAGGGGCGGATTCCCAGTTGGGTGGCGGCCATGGTCCGGCCCAGTCCCGACCGAAGCAGATGAAGATACTCGATGCGCTGATCATGACTCAGCTCATCCGGCTCCGCACGGTTAAACTCAGAACCTGACTCCCAGCCCAGGTCATCGTTGTCATTGGATGCCCACATGATTTGATCTACCTTCCCAAGAATCTTTAGGCGGAGGAATCCGCTTCCATTCGACATCCAGCGGATCAGTCCGCAGGTGCGACCGACCCAAAGCCTTAGTCAAAGGGTAGGCCATTTTTCCTTGCCGGATCGAAGATTCCACGGAACTTGTGCGTATCCGGTTTTCCAACAAGGGCATCCCTTACGGGGAGAGCCCATGGCCCGCGCGACGATTCCTCGCTGTCGAGCACTCAGAAGCAACGTGCCTAGCCACGGCGCACCTGGCGCTGAATGGGGTGGGGAGATTCGATTCGAGCTGAGGCGGGAAATGTGAAAGCCAGGCGAAGCCTCATATCGGACTTCGCCTGGCTCAATCATGGATGGTTAGAATCGTGTCGAGGTCCCTTCTCTGTTCCACTTAGCGACTGCTGGGCGCGGGGGTCATCTCGAAGTTTGAGAATCTCGCGGTGAACTCGCGAGGGGCCACGTTCGTCGCGGCGATCCCGATCATAATTTTGGGTGGGAGCGTGGTTGCAAGCTCATTCACCTTTAGCCAAGTTTTCTCATCAGTGGAATAACTGAATGTGAGCGTCTTCCCTTCCCGCTCAACTTTCAAGGTCACCGGGGCATCGCGGACCACGCGCTGCGTTTCCGAAGGTTTGCGACCAGGTTTTACACTTTCCAAGAAAACCCAGAAAACCCTCTCGCCTTTGAAATTGTACATAGAAGTACGTTCAAATCGAACGTAGTTCTCAGCGTCTTGCCAAATCAAAAAACCCGCGCCTTGGAAGGTGAAGTTCAGCCCTTTGATGAATTTGGTGCCAGGCTTGAGGTCGCCGAGGACACGCACAGTGGCGACAAAGTCTCCTTCCACCTCGGTCATGGAACGGGGAGCATCGGCCAGACCTCGCATCGCGTCAAAAACATGCGGTCCAGACGCCACCTTAATCGTTACGGTGTCGCTCGTCGCCGTGATTTTGGAATCCTTTAGAGGATCGATCAAGTCGCCGAGGCCGGGAAACGAAATGGGTGGATCCTCCTTGGGCGGAGGTTCCTCGATCGTGTTGGGAGCAGGCGTGGGCGATGCCATCGCCAACTTTTCTTGTTCCGTTTTCGAGGAAGCCTCTGACTTGGTTGATTTGACCTCGGCCAGTGCAGGTGAAGGTCTCGATTCAGCTGTCCTGGAAGCAGGATCCGAAGTTGAAGCTACGGACGTTTGACTTTCGGACGCGGACTTGGCTTTGGCTTTAGACTTAGGCCGCGATTCCGTCTCAACGACTTTGGACGTCTCCTTCTCCTCCCCGGTCTGCTCGGGCTTGGAGGGTGGGTTGGACGGCGCCGGATGAGCGGCGAGGGGAGGTTCCACGCGTTCCACTTTGGCGAGAAGGGCTTTCTTCTGCTCTTCAAGCCGCTGGCGCTTAACGCTGCTCATGACTCCAAAAAGCACCATCCCATAAAGTAGCTCAAACGCGACGATGCCCGCGATGATCCCCGGGGAGGTAAAGATGGACTTCGGAAGCTGGTCGATTAATTGCGGCCTCGCTCCAGGAGGGCGAACCACCCCATCCTCCGGGACCAATCCAGCCTGACGCTTTTTGGAACTCGTTGAACTCGCCACAGTTCGCCAACCCCCTTTGGGTATGCCGAATGGCCTCTTGGAAGAGCGGAAAACTCAACGCTTGAATGTCGAGAGGTTTAGAAATCTAACGGTCAGGACGATGTGTGGAAATCCCTCAACCCTTTCAATGCTAAAGCGGATCATTCACCCCTGTCAATGTTGCACATCCCGTTTCAACTTTCGACTCGCTTCATTCCCTCGGGAGGCTCGCGCTCGACGGCGACTCGAAGAATGTTCTCAGGCCTCCAACCGGCGTCCGGTCTTGCCTACGGATCACGTTTAATCTAGCCTATCGTATGAGAGAAGATTCAACATGGCGGTTTCGGCGGGGAGATGGAGATCCCATCCTCAAAGAGATCGGCGTGAACTTCGGTGGGCCGATCTCCCATCAATGATTGGGTCTCTATCATGCCCATCCAAGATCGGAAGTCACCTCGAAGAGAAGGGCGAGACGAGCCGGAGGAAATCCAGACTCTTGAGGATTTGAAGTGGATCAATCGGAGGACGAGCGAGGCGGCGCGACGCGCCTCGATGATCAGCCTGGCGAGTGTACGTCGGCGCCAGATCGACCCAACCACCTGCGAACGAGACTACTCGTCGGCGGAGTTGGAATTCATGCTGGCGATGCAGGAGTACAAACGAAAAACGGGTTGCCGTTATCCAACCTGGGCAGAGGCTCTGAAGGTGCTTCGGGCGCTTGGGTACGATAAGCGAGATGCCCCCGAAACTCCCTAGAGCGGTGAACAGTTGCTTTGCGCCCCTGTTGCATCGATTCGTAGGGTGGGCATTGCCCACCGCGGCCAGGCCGATGCCAGGAGAACAGCGACATTGCCCAGAAACCAAGGGAGTGATTGGAAGCCACGACCCTGAATTCGTGCCGGTGGGCGGTGCCCACCCTACAAATGCTGGGTGTCACGCAAAAGTGATCCGCTCTAGCGAGAGCAACGCCAATCCCCCAGACGCTTTTTCGATGGCAGAAGGGAATCGCACTCCCCTCGAACGGGAGTGTGAATGCTGGAGCACCAGCACTAACAACCTGATTTAGCCCAGGCGTATTGACGAGTGTTGTCCGTGAGCCGAGGCGTTCGGTGTTGTAGATTGCTCGGCCTGTTGAAAGGGAAGCGAGCCCAGGGAGTCGCGTCTTCGCGCGACTCCCACGGGGAATGGCTAGAGGTCCGCGCCGTGCCTCGGAGTCAAAATCTAGCCAAAGTCATGAAGCGACTTTGGGCGACCGAAGTCGGTGGCGAGCGCCGAAACCAGCGATGGCGAGTAGAAAGAATGCGATGGAGGTAGGCTCGGGCACCGGAACCGTGCGAAGATGGCCTTCCGCGGTTGTGACACCATTGTTCGTGGTGGAAGGGACCAGGTATACATCAGTTACCGGCAGAGTCAGGTAGTTCATGACATCGCCGGTGCGAAAGCCGATTTCGCCGATCGGATCAAAGATCGCTCGCACGGTAGACTGGTTCGCCCCCGTGACTGTACCATTCAGTTTCCCGGTGATGACAAGGGGACTCTGGTTTGGGTCGGGTACCACCCCGTCAACCTCGTCAACCATCAAGGAAATTTGGAAGGAAGTGTTGTCGTAGGTTGTGCTGGTTCCCGAGGGAAGTGCGGCGACCTGGAAATCTCCCAGACTGAAGAAGGAGGGAGAGCCGAAGGTGGCGGAAGGGAGGCTCTTGAATGTGATGATATTGGAACCCGTCACATTCTCGCTTCCAACCGCTCCACTCGTGGTGTACTTGATCATGGTGCTTGCCGACGCATTGGAGCCGGTCAGGATGGCAGCTCCCAAGGCGAGCGCAAGCCTCAACATACCGTTCCATCGGCGTTCCATCCGCATTGTCATCCTCCTGAAGTTGTGGGATGCGAAGCTCTTTGGTGTGACCTCGAAATCTCGATGTTGCGTCTTCGATTCAGGCCGCTAAATAAAGGACCTTGGGCCGAAGAATACTTCAAGCTTTTCCCCCTGTAAACCATCTTTTTCCGCGAATCAAGGCTTTTTGGTGATCCGCGCCCACGGAACGGACTCGCTTCGACCCGTGCGATTCAAATGAGAGAATTCAGTCGATATCGAAGCAAGTTGGAACCTGCCACGAACTTCGGTTTCAAACGCTCGCGTCATTGAGGCCCTTTTCGAGTAGACAATAGTCTTGAAATTATGAACAAGGTGCCTTGTGAGAAATCCCTGGGTTCACTCCCGAATTGCGACGCCAAGTTCGGTGTTTGAGCGAGGATTGATCGGCGGCTGACTCGAGCGTTCCGTTCTCACCACTTGGCCCATTGCAGGAAAAAGCGGGGTTCATGAACGATTTCAGGAATGGTGGGAGGCCGGCCTTCCGTTGTGGTGTCGCACGACGTGCTCCATCCGACCGACTGGCGGGCTTCGTCCTAAGCGCGATCACCCTGGGGTCGCTGCTCCTACAGTCTCATCTCTCCGCTCCTCCACGGCACGATGGGGCTGGCTACGCCATGCTGGGATGGTCGGTTCGTACTGGATACGGATATCAAGACTTGAGCCATCCCGAAAGGCCCCCCCATACCCATTTTCCTCCACTGTATCCGTTGATTCTCGCATGCTTTTTTGCATGCGTGGGACGCTCTGCTGGCGCAACTCACCTCCTCTCGATCTTATTCACGCTGATCGCGACCTTGGCCTTTTGGCGTTGGTTGCGTGGACGGTACTCACGAGCCGTCGCATTCTTGCTGGGCTCTGCTCTCGCGGTGAATTGGAGTTGGGCCAGGACCGGGAGCGCGATTCTCTCGGAGCCGCTCTTCGAGATGCTGACGATGTTGGTTTTGCTGACCGCCAGCCGTCGAGGAACGCTCCGCTTCCGTCAGCAATTAGGGGTGGGAGTGCTCTTGGGAGCTGCAACCCTCACGCGGCACGTCGGTGTTTGCCTGATCCTGGCCGTATTGGTTCATCTTTTACTTGCCCGGCGGCGAAGCGAGGCAGGAGTGATTGGGCTGAGTGCTTTGGCGCTCATCACAATCTGGGTCGGTTGGCTCTGGTGGGTAGGGAGCCGTTCGCAAGCCAATCTGTTAGACCCAGTCGGTTTGACTGGGCGACTTTGGGGACAAACACTCTTTTATATAAGGCGGATTCCGGACCAGATTCTTGGCCCCTTCGTTGAAGTGGCGACCGTTTACGTCGCTAGGCCCTGGGTTGCGCGGGTCGCAACCGTGGGGGCGGCGATAGCGAGTTCGGTTGTCTTCGTCGGTTGGTGGAATCTGCTTCGCTCACCTCGTCGGAGGTTGGCGGCGTTGATTCCGGTCGTCACGCTCTCGCTTTTATTGGTCTGGCCCTTTACGGAGGCAGGACGGTTCCTCGTCCCGCTCATTCCTTTCATCTTACTTGGCGCGTGGGAGGCGACAGCCCGCTGTCTTCGTGCGATCGGTTTCAGGCAAGCCTCTGTCTGCGCGGGGGCCTTGGTGATCCTAATCTCTCTTCCTTATCCGTCGTACGCGATTCTAACGCGTCGCGCCCAGGCGCATCACGCAACTTACCGCGATTTCGACGCGGCCTGCTCCTGGATCAAAGGGCAAACGGATCGCCCCGGGCCGGTCATGGCGGTTTACCCGGCCGACGTCTACTGGCAAACGGGGCGGCAGGTTATTGGAACCCCGGAGGGCGCGACGCGTCTGATCACGCGAGATATCGACAAATATCAGGTTACATATCTTCTCGTGGATGAGAATCCTTTCTCGAATGCGCCCAGCGACCCAATCGCTCGCTTCGTTCGTCAACACTCAGAGGAATTGAATCGGGTTTGGGGACCCCACGGAGCGGTCTCGGTGTTTGAGGTTCTTTCCCCTCTGCAAGGGAGTGACCACCAAGGGGAAGGTCTAATCAGGCGGGATGGCGGGCGTTGACGACGCCCAGCATGGCCTCGTGAAGCAGGCCATTCGTCGCGAGGATACTCGTTTGAGCGATAGGGGGCGTCTCACCTCGGCAGGTGGAGACGCGCCCTCCCGCCTCTTCGACAATGAGCCGGCCCGCGGCGAAGTCCCAGGGAGAGAGCGTATATTCGAAATACGCGCCGAAGATTCCTCGAGCGACCATGCAGAGGTCAAGCGAAGCGGTCCCCATGCGCCTGATCCCATGAATCTGGCTTCGCTTCAGATCAGCGATCGCCGCGAGTGTGGCATCCATGATCACATTACGATCATAGTAAAAGCCAACACCAACCAGCGTTTGGTCAAGGGCGGCATGACTCGCCACTTGGAGCGGGGTTCCGTTCAGGAAGGCCCCCTGGCCGCGGCAGGCGGTGTACCACTCGCCCGTGACCGGGTTGAAAACGACACCGGCCTGGGCAATGCCTTGGCGGTAGTAGGCAATTGAAATGGCGAAGTGGGGGAGACGGTGGGCGAAGTTATTCGTACCGTCCAGCGGATCGACGATCCAGAGATGCTCGGCCTCGGTGTCTCCCTTCTCCTGTTCCTCGCCAAGAATCTCGTGGCTGGGAAACTTGTGCCGGATCACTTCAACGATGGCTCGTTCCGCTTCCAGGTCCGCGTCGGAAACCAGGTTCGCGGTGTCCTTGCTGCGCATGGACACCCCCTCGCGGAAGTAATGATTCAGGACGGTGCCGGCAGCGCGTGCCGCCTGTTCCGCGACGAGGAGTTCGGGAGTCGACATCAGGAAATCCTTCCAAGAACCAGCCTGTTCCGCATCGTGATCGTGCCAACCGGGGGGAAGGTCGGCACGCGTCGGAACAGAGTCTCTCCTTCAATCCGATCAACAAGTGATCGAATCTCTTGCAACGTTTTACGAGATCGGGTCGCTCATGGCCAGAGGATCGCTGGAATCGCCCATCGCTTCGGAGGCGACCCCCAGGCTGAGCGAGGGCGTCATGTGAAGTGATTGGTCGTGAGCGCGGATCCGACCCGCCAGGTACAGGCTGATCAGGGTTGTGACCAGCGCGATCAACCCGAGCCAGGGGTACCTCTGAAATGAACCGTCCGGCGCCTTGATCAGAGTCAGGCCACCGACATAGGCCCCGAGACCCGTCGCTAGGTGTTGGATCGACGCGTTCGCCGTCATGAAACCCCCGCGCCGACTGGGCTCGACACTTGCCATGATCATGGCCATCGCCGCGATCATCCGGCTGGCGTTGCCCAGCATCAGGCAGGCGGTGACCACCACGGCGATCCAAAGTGAAACAGGGGGAAGGAGGGTCACCGCCAGCATGAGAAGACCCGACAAGGGGGCGGTGCATCGATAGATAAAGAGCTTTCCGTGACGGTCCGCGAGCCGCCCCACGATCGGGGCTCCCACCAAGGTCAAGGCTCCCCCCGCGACGTAGACCCAGGGGAGTTGCCGCTCGGTGACACCGACGTTGGCCACCAGGTACGGGCTAATGTACGGGATGACCATGAAACTGCCGAACATGAGCGTGACGATCAAGCTAAACGCTCGGACGTGATGGGGGTGCGTCAAGGTTGTCACGATTTCCGCCAAGGGATCACGACGAGGCCTGTCTGCGTTGAGATGACCTGTGAGCCGTGGCATCCCCTTGAGTGCCGCCAACAGGATCAGAACCCCTCCGCCAGCCAGTAAAAGGAAAGGGGTTCTCCACCCGTACTCGGTTCCCAGCGAGAGCCCGAACGGCACTCCGAGGACCGAGGCCACGGCGAAGGCCGACATCAAGGCCCCCGTGGCAGTCCCTCGCCGTTCTTCGGGAAACACATCTCCGATGATGGCAAGCGCCATCCCTCCGAGGATGCCTCCAAACGACCCGGTCAGAACGCGCGCGGCGAGTAACTGGTGGTATCCCCCCGCCAGGCCGCAGAACAAGGTACCAACCAAAAAACCGCTGTATGTGGTCAGGAAACTGGTTTTCCGGTCGAATTGATCGATCATGGAGGCGGCGAGTAACGCGGCCACGCCAGCCGCGATGGTATAGGACGAGACAATAATTCCAAACTGTCCCGGCCCAATCCTCAAGGTTCGCATGAGCTGCTGACCGAGCGGCATGACCACCATGAAGTCCACGATACTGGTGAACTGGACCGATGCCAGGATGAGCAGAACAACCCGCTGTTGACCCGCGCCGAGAATGGGGGAAGGTGACTGCGTGAGGGGGGGGAGATCCGCCTGATCTGCCTCAAAATTCATTCCGCTTATTCCAAAAGTCTAATCAGAAGGATCGTTCGATTCCTTAGTTTGACTGAAGTGACCGTGTCCAATGCTAGGCGAAGCCGGGGCCTGGTCAAGCGGCCCAGCGGTCATTTGATTGGACTTTAATGGAGGAGTTGTATACGCGAGTACGTTTCGTCGGCTCCGGGGTGGTCCGAGGTCGTCACGCCTTTTTGGGACGAACGGCCAAGTCCATGGACTCATTTTGGAGGAGGGATTCCCTTGCCACAACCGTGGTCATTTGTGTAAGATCCACCCTTTCGTCGTCGACCAAGCTTCCCATACTCAAAGGCTTGGCGACGTTCGCTAAGGTTTTGCTCAATCCAGTAGCGGAAGTGGCTCAGGGGATCCAAGGGCGATGTCGATCGACAAGAGTCTGAAGAAGGGGGGCGGGCTCACCCGAACCCGCAATGTGCTGAAGCGGCCTGAGCGACTGGCCTTGCTCCAGGAAGACGAACGTTGGGCACCGGAACAAGGTGTGTTCAACTTGCCGAAGACCAAGTATCGTCGGCTCGCGCCTGGACAGTCGGGTCCGAAGCGCCCCGACGCCAAGTCCTGAGCTCGGTTACGAAGCGAACAGGCAGCTTATTGCATTCTTCTTATCCAGTGAAACCCCCGGCTTGATCGGTCGGGGTTTTTATTTTCGCCTGCTCGGAGCGCTGATCGCGACTTTCAACGGTCGGTCGAAATCTTTTCGAGCTCTTTCGCGAAATCGAAGTCGACCGGGGTTAAGCCTCCCTCGGAATGGGTCGACAGCTCAAGCCGAACCTGGCGATAGCTCAGAATGATATCCGGGTGATGGTCGTGCTTCTCCGCGAGCGAAGCGACTTGGTTCACGAATTCCAAGGCGCGACGGAAGGAGGGGAACTGCCATGATCGCACCAGCATGTCGCCGTGCCGATCCCACCCCTTGGCTGTCTGGATCCTCTCGAGGATTTCAGGTTCGCTAAGTTTGGTCATGGGATCTCCTCGGGGAGAGGTGATTGGGTTCTCCCGCATCCACAATTGAATTGATGGTGTGGAACAGGTCTAATTCATCGACGGGGACCTGCACGTTATTATTTCCGAGCTTGTTGGGTTGAACAAGGGAAAAACAGAAGCGGCGGAAGGAACAGACGGTATCGACCATGTTGACCACGCTCGTTTTCTTCTGCCTGGCGATCGTCGTGGTCAGTCTCCTGGGGGGAATTCTTCCCTTGGCGACCGTCTTGACCCACACAAGACTTCAAGGATATCTCAGCTTCTCCGCGGGCGCAATGCTTGGAGCGGCCTTTTTCCACATGATGCCCGAAGCGGTCCACCTGGGTTCGGCCAGCGTCTTGAATTGGTCGGCCTTTGGGCTTCTTTCCCTCTTCTTCCTTGAACGCTTTTTCGCGTTTCATCATCATGAGGCGCCCGGAGATCCCGCCGAGCCCTGTCCGACCCATGCCCACGAGCACGCGCATGGTCGGGGGCACTCGGCCGGCCTGGTCGACGCGGAGGCCCCGGGGGGAGGCGGTGCCGGCTCGAAGGGGACGTCACTCCACTGGGGGGCGGCTGCCTTTGGACTCGCCGCGCACTCTCTGGCCGGTGGAGTGGCACTCGCCAGTGCCGCGGTAGCTGGCGGGGGAGACACGAGCCACGCCGTGGGCGCGGCGGGGTGGGGCGTCTTCTTCGCAACCATCGTACATAAGCCGGCCGATGCGTTGACGATTGTAAGCCTGATGCTCCGAGCGGGAGCCCCCCGATATTTGGCGCACCTAATCAACCTCGGTTTCGCCCTGATGATTCCAACTGGCGTTGCCATCTTCTTGCTCGGGCTCGGACGCATTAGCCCCGAGTCTTCCACGAGTGTGACAGCCGCCGCGCTTGCCTTCTCAGCGGGGACATTCCTCTGTATCGCACTGAGCGACCTGCTCCCCGAGTTGCAGTTTCACCAACACGACCGGGTACTCCTCTCACTCGCCCTCCTGGGCGGTTTTGCACTGATGGGGCTCACTTCGGCCGCCGAGTCGGAAGACGCCCATGGCGCGGGGCATTCTCACACTCCCCCGCCCGCAATCAAGCCGCTGGAACCACGAGGCCACGTGGACCATCACGACTGAGCCATTGCGCGGAAATCGGTAATTCGCGAAGCGAAGGGTGGCCGCTGTCCAATCCCGACGCGTATCCTGACTGGAAGGTCGGGGAAGCTCGGAACGTTGGGGACGATCCAAGGCGGGGATTCCCTCGGATTTCGAAGAGATCCCAGGACGATTTCCAGGTGCTAAGCTCTTCTTGGGGCTGGTGAAGCTCCCATTCATTGAAACCTACGTGGCCTTGCCGGCGTATGTGTTCTACAACAGGATTGGTCGACCCATCTCCGCGTGAGACTCCTTTCCGTCGAGAGTACAGCAATATGATATGTTCCGTGTTTAGGAAATTAGGATTTGTTCTTGTTGCTGGCATCCCCTTGATGTCGAGCGCGGGTTTCGCCGACGATTCGCTCGTGAATCAACGCGTTGAACTTGGGACCATGAAAGCGCCCGACGGAGCTCCTGTCGAATTGAAGGCGCCTCCGGGTGGAACCGTCGTCCTGATCTTCTACTCGTCGGAATGCCCGATCTCGAATTCCTACAGCCCATTTCTGAACCGACTTCGAGACGAATATCCAGAAAAGACCGTCCGCGTCGTGGGTGTCTGCGTCGATCCCGACCTGAGCCGGTCGGACGTGGAGTCGCACGCCAAGGAGTATGAGCTCAAGTTCCCCGTCATTCACGATCGTCACGCCGCGCTTTCCGCCAAGGTTGGGGCGAAGGTGACACCCGAGGCGTTCGTACTGGATGACCGAGGCCGGATTCGTTACCACGGCCGGCTGAATGACCAGTTCGCCGCGCGTCAGAAGCGGAACGCGAACTCTAAAACCAACGAGCTCCGAGACGCGATCGACGCCATACTCGCCGGCAAGAACGTCGAGGTCCCCTATGTGGAGGCGGTAGGATGCCCGATCCCGACTCCCACGATCTCCCAGAGCGAACCCCCTACTTACGCTACCCATGTGGCCAGCATTCTCCAGAAGAACTGTCTTGAATGCCACCGGCGCGGGCAGGTTGGTCCCTTTCCTCTCGAGACGTACGAACAGGCCAGAAAACGCGCGGACGATCTCGCAAGCGTGGCGGAAGACCGGCTAATGCCTCCCTGGAAGGCCGACCCGCACGTTGGCCCCGGATTCAAGAATGATCGGTCCCTAAGTTCTGAAGAGATCTCTACCCTCTTGGCGTGGGCGGAAGCCGGGGCACCCGAAGGGGACCCAAGCCAAACACCCGCACCTCCCCAATTCCATGATGACTGGGCCCTGGGAACGCCCGACCTCGTCGTGGAGATGCCCGACAATTTTCCCATTCCCGCGAGTGGGGAAGATATCTACCGATGCTTCGTCATTCCGACTCGGCTCCCCGCCGATACCTACATCAACGCGATTGAATACCGCCCGGGGAACCGGCGGGTCGTTCATCACATGCTAGGATACGTGGATGTCTCTGGGGAAGGTCGTAAGAAAGACGCGGCCGATGCCGAGCAAGGGTATTCCTGCTTCTCCGGCCCGGAAGTCGATGTTCACGGCGACCTGGGGGGCTGGGCTCCCGGCAACGATCCCAGCCGGCTGCCGGATGGGCTCGGGCGTTCGCTTCCTAAAAATGCCGATGTGATTATTCAGGTCCATTACCATCCGAGTGGAAAAGACGAAACCGACCGCTCGCGCGTGGGTCTGTACTTCTCCAAGAAGCCCGTCAAGCAAGTTTTGCACTGGAACGCCGCCGCCAAGTTCGACCTGGACATCCCGCCCGACCAGCCTAACTTCAAGGCCGAGGGAGTTTGGGTCGCTCCGGTCGAGCTCGAAGCATGGGGTGTAACGCCTCACATGCACTTGCTTGGAAAAGACATGTTAATGTCGCTTGAGTTCCCCGACGGTCGCAAGCAAGACCTCGTGAAGCTCAACGACTGGGATTTCGCCTGGCAGAATGCCTACTACTTCAAGAATCCGATCACGCTCCCCAAGGGAACGCGCCTGCGGGTGGTGGCTCACTATGACAACTCGTCGGGGAACCCCAGAAACCCCAACAATCCCCCAAAACGAGTCAAGTGGGGCGAGGCCACCACGGATGAGATGTGCATTGGATTTATCGCGGTCACCAAGAAGGGGCAGGACCTGACCCGGCCGGGGGAAAAGGACGACCTCAACGAAATCTTCAAGGCCCAGATCGAGGAATACAAGGCGAAGGCCCGTGAAGCCCAGAAGGCTCGCCAGGCTGAAAAGAAATGAGCACAGTTTGAAATTGCGAAGTTAGAACGAAGCGGAAAAGAAAAGAGTCCGCGACCGAAACTCCATCGGCCGCGGACTCTTTTACGTTCGAAGGCGAGGCTGGGCGGGTTCTTCTGCCTAAAGGGCGCTCTTCCCCTTTCGATCAAATCTGGAACTCGACGCCTTGCTTGATCTCCCGTCCGAGACGAATGTCATCAACGGTCGCCTCCGCGTGATGCTTGCCCGGTGATGGATCTTCGATCAAGAAGAGGTGATATTGGTCGAGTAGCCCTTTCCCGTTCGGCCTTGGCGTATCAACCAAGCGAGGGTCGACGGTCTTACCATCGACCTGTAATGAGACGAGTTTGGCCAGTGGACGTTTGGGTTGTCCCTGGGTGGTATTCTCCCACGCGCAACGGACTCGTAAGGCGATGCCGCGTTCGTGTCGGCCAGTCTCAAAGGGGTCTTCAGGGCGAATGGCCACCACGGAGACGAGCGGCCGGCTGATCTCGGGATTATCCCACCATCGCCAACGTGCCTCTTGCTCCTTGACCAACTTCAATACCTCGTCCGACCCCGCGTGGAGCCAGGTCTTCTCTCCACTGACAGCGTCGTGTCGGACCGCGGCCGTCCAGTTGTTCCGGAGTGCCTCGAGCCAGCCATCCCAGGTGGGTTCGCGGGCCAGGAACAACGTCCGAAAGCCCGTGGTCATATCCGCGAACCACCAAGGTTCCGGACCGTGGGCGTCTTGAAGGGCGATGAACGGGATTCGGCCGCGGTACTGGCAGAGGAACGACTCGCTATTGGTAAAGTCGGGATTGCCGAAGTGGAAGGTGCTGATCGCCGAAAATCCCCCTTTCAAGAGGGAGTCATCCAGAAAGATACGCGTCAGTTCCTCGTTCTCACCGAATTGCCAGAACACCCTTCCCTTGGCCGCGTGAAGCGGCTTGAGC
>Ga0182745_1000983_pt1 | contig 28634 bp, 32 predicted proteins | sample eDN3rd30CKraftBY_FD_128523 | JGI IMG/M metagenome (GOLD analysis project Ga0182745, IMG submission 128523) | Enriched backyard soil microbial communities from Emeryville, California, USA - eDNA 3rd pass 30_C Kraft BY (version 2) (version 2) | ecosystem: Environmental > Terrestrial > Soil >... | reverse complement strand
GGCAGGCCTTCAAGGCGGTCGACAGCAAGTCCAAGTGGGGCCAGCTGGCGCAGCTGTGGGAACTCCACAGCTACGCCGCCGCCTGACGCGATCGATCCGATCGCCGCGGGTCATCGGCGCAGCTTGGCAGGGAGTCTTCGGACCTCTGCCAGGCTGCGCCTGTTCGCTAGGACGCCGCGTGACGCAGTCTGCCAAAGATGCGGACGAGATCGCCCAACTGGTAGTGCGCATTCAAGCCGCTGGGGTTGGGTAATACCCAGACTGCTGCTGTTCCCAGCGGCTCAGGCTGCGACCCGATTGCAGCTTTGGGTTTGCCGAAGGCCGTTCGATAGGCACCAACGCCCAGCACGGCGACAATCCCAGGTTCGTATCTCCGGATCTTCCTGCGTAACTTCTCGTAGCCCTCGGCCAGCTCATCTTTCGTCACCTCGTCGGCCGCCGCCGTAGTACGGGCCACCAGGTTCGTTATCCCCAGTCCATGCTGTAACAAGGCTCGTTCCTCGACCGGCGCGAGCTGTCTTTCCGTGAAGCCCGCCTGATGCAGCACCGGCCAGAAGCGATTTCCCGGCCGCGCGAAGTGATGACCCGTGGCGCCGGAATACAGGCCTGGATTGATGCCGCAGAAAAGCACGCGCAGTTGCGGTGCAATTACGTCCGGCACGGTCTTGTCTCTTGCCGCAAGCAATGCCGCCCGGTCCGGCGTACTGGATTTTTCACGCATGGGGTCATTATCCGCAGGCCGCGTCTGGTAATGAAAGGCCAGCCGCGCAATGCGGCAGGATCCCCTGCGTATGGAGCCGGAACCTCGCTCGGCTCCAGGAGTTTGCGTAACGTCCTTTCATTTGCACATGGCTTTGCAGACATGCGCGTCGAGCCCACTTTCTGGCGGCATCTGGACGAACAGCGTCGCTATTTTCCGGACTGGACCGATCGCCCGCTGGCGAGCAGCCCGGAGCTGGAAGCCGATCGCAACTCGTATCTGGCCGGCGGTTACGCCGAAGAGTTCGGCTATCGCGCAACACTCACGTCCTCGCGAGGAGTGCCAGTGCTCGACGAAGAGTTTCCGGAGCTCTGCAACGAATGGCACAGCCAGGCGATGGCGACACATCCCGGCTATCCCTTGAGACCTCATCCGTTTGCCGCCGATATCGACATCGATGTCGTCGAGTCTCTTCAGGTCGCGGGTGGGGCCTCCTGCGCCGCATCTGACCGCGGCAAGCGCTTCGTCACCAATACAGAGGATGCAGAGCGCCACGGTGCGTTCATGGCCGTCCGCCAGCGAAGCTACGAGCGCGAACGCCATCCTGCAGCTCATCGCGCCGCGGCTGTGTCAACCCGATGGGCGGCCGCTTTGGTGTCACTGCGATGGGCATTGCGGCACCGCTGAGGGCCGGTATTGTGCGATCTTCGGGATCGCAGAGTCGGTAACGAACTTCTTTATGCAGAGAGGAGGGCGCGCGCGAATGATTCATTTGGTACGCGCGGCACTCCTGGCGAGAGCATTTGTCGCAGTGTTACCCTGGATTGGACGGCGTTAACAAGTCCAACAAGCGTGCCGGGGAACGGGTGGATCTCAGCAAGGTTCGTGAAATGGCGGCATTGCGCCGCTACGTCTCAATTCCTTCAAAGCATCGCCTGGGAGCGCGTCTTGGATTCGTTGCGCCGCGCGCTTAGAGCAATGTGCGCGGTCGCCATTCTCGTGGCAGGCGTCCATCAAGAGGTGGCCGCTGAGACGAAGGCGGCTACGCCAGAGTCGGTGAGACCGGTCCCTGTACCAGGACGGTCCGCCAAGCCGAAAGACAGAATATATTTCACCCGGATCGGCCCTTCGCGGTCCGAACTATTCATCGCGAACCTCGACGGCACTGGCGAACGCCAACTCTTGCCGAGCCCCTCGGTCGATTACAACGCTTCATTTTCCAAGGACGGTCAATGGGTGATCTTCACCTCCGAACGCGCGGGATCCGCCGATATCTACCGGGTCCGCACAGACGGCTCTGGTCTTGAGCGCCTGACCGACAGCCCTTGGTTCGACGATCAAGCGGCGCTCTCACCCGATGGTGGAACCGTCGCATTCGTATCCACCCGAGAGCGCGGTACCGCTGATATCTGGCTTCTCGACCTTCGCACCCACCGGTCTCGAAACCTGACGCAGGGCGTTGGCGGAAACTTCCGTCCTAGCTGGTCGCCTGACGGCAAGACAATCGCGTTCACATCAGACCGAGGCGAGCCACATCGCCGCAACGATCCCATATGGGAGCTGATGCACTTCACGGCGCTCTACACGATGGACACCGAAGGCCTCGGCCTGCGTCGTCTAACGCCGGTAGATGAAGTTGCGGAAAGTCCGCAATGGTCGCCAGACGGCAAGCGGATCATCTACACGCATCGTATCGACGATCAGCATCCTCGGCAGATCATCCAGATCACGCTTCAAACCGGCGCCAGGAAAATCATCGTCGAAGGCCTGCCCGGCGGTCCTTCGACTTCAGCGCAATACATCGGCGAGCACGAGGTCGCTTACACAACGGCAGGGACACTTCGATACACATCGGGCCGCCAAGGAAGCGAGTCGATTCGCGCCGTCCATCCGAGGTGGTCGGCGGATGCGACTCAAGTGGTTTATGAGAGGGCGATTGCGGAGCCTTCAGCTGCCATGCCGGTCATCGCGGCTTACAGCATCAGTCCGAGGTTTGAGCTGCTTCGTACCGGCCGCTTCGCGACGTTCTCACCGGACGGCCGCCAGTTCCTCGTCAGCGGCAACCTGCCGTCGGAGGATCGCAGCATCAGCATCCTGGATGCGAGCGGCGCCAACGTTCGGACGATTTTCCAGAACGACAAGCTCGTGATCGGGGGCACATCGTGGTCTTCCGACGGCCGCTTGATCGCGTTCGGCCTGGGAGGTTTTTTCGAACGGCCGGTCGCTCCGGCTCGGTTAGCGACCATTCGGCCTGACGGTTCGGATTTCCGTGTGCTGATCCAGGCAGATGGCAGCAGTGGCATGCCTAGCTTTGCACCGGACGGAAGACGGCTCGTCTTTCGAGCCCTTGGGAAGCAGGACCAAGGCCTGAGGATACTGTCGCTCGCTGATATGAAACTTTCGGTGCTTACTACCGCATGGGACAACTTTCCTTCGTGGTCCCCGTGCGGTGATCGCATAACCTTCACCCGGCAAGTCGATGGCGATTTCGAGATCTTCACCGTCAATGCGGATGGCACGGAACTGCGCCAACTGACCCAGGACCATGGCAACTTGGGGAATTGTTTGCCATGCATGCGGACGGAACCGAGTTGCAACAAGTCACCGACAACAGGTGGGAAGACCTGACCGGCGCATGGCTGACTTCGAGCGGCCTGCCACACGATGAACTGGGTTGTAAGCGCGCACGGTGATCGCGTCGACAGTAGGAATTTGAGCGTCGCTACAACGCTGTGCTGGATTCAGTGCAGTGCATCGGGCCCATCAGCGTGAGGCGCGACCTCGACCTGTGTCACGGAATTCTGCCACCTCGAGCTGGTAGAACACTTCGCTATGGAATGGCTCTTTCTGATCGTTCTGGTGCTTATCGTCGCCGTGGCAGCGGCAGGCAAAGCTCGCGTCGCAGCTCCGAAAACGTGGCCGTTGCGTCCGGTGCCGGTGTTGTCGAAATCTGAGCAGGTATTGTTCTGGCGGCTGAGGGAAGCGCTGCCGGAGCGCGTCGTGCTGGCCCAAGTACAACTGAGCCGCTTGGTGAAGATCGACGCTGCGGGACGTGCTCGGTTGGCGGTCCTTAATCGGATCGACCGCAAGAGCACCGATTTCGTGGTGTGTTCGAAGGATCTGCAACCGCTATGTGTGGTGGAACTCGATGACAGCTCGCACACTCGGGCATCGCAGCGTAAGCGTGATGCCGATAAGGATGCGGCGCTACAGGCCGCTGGGCTGCGTGTGGTGCGTTATCACGTGAAGTCAATGCCGGCGGTCGCAGAGATTCGAAACACTATTGAGCTGCCCGAAGTTAGAACAGATTCCATTGCTGTGGCTCGGCCAGTTGCCGCTTCAGTTCCTTAACGAGTTCGCGTGTGTATGGGATGGCGCGGATGTCACCGGGTGAGACCCAGGCGCCTTCAGGCGTCCAGATGCGATCTGCGTACAGGCGGTAGCCGCGCCAGTGCGGGTTGAGCATGCCTAAGTCGCCTACGGTCTTGAGCTGCACGATGGCGCGATGTGCGGCCGGCAGCTGGCCAGCGCGCTTCCAACGTTTTGCTGTCTCGATGTGTACGCCCGTGATGTCCGCCAGCAGCAGGGCGGACAGCCCGTAAAGCTCGGACTCCATTGCAGATAAAATGATCGGCTGCGGAGCTCGGTGGCTTTAGGTCAGTCTCCATCGACGACATAACATAATATACATTATGCGCAATTACCCTAAGGGAGCTAGGACATGCGTAACCGATTGCCCCGACAGCCAAAAAACCTTCGGGCTCGTCTCTCAGCCGCCAGTACGGACGGCACAGATGGTCGCTCATGGATTGCATGGCGCCGAACGCAGGATTTGGTCGAGCTTGGCTACGTCAGCGCCCGTACGGCACGTTCATGGCGCCAGAAACGTCGGCTTCCTGCCTGGGCCGCTGGCTGGATCCAACTCATCGCGAATGGCGATCTCGGCCGTATCGATACCGCCTGGGCTCAGTGGCAGCTTTGCCGCGGCGAAATTATTTCGCCTGATGGCTGGAGCTTCAGGCCTGCTGAAGTCGCCACCATTGCGTTTCGCAATCAGAAGATTCGCTTCCTCGAAGACGATCTGGAGCGGCTCACGGCGGATCATCGGCGGTTGCAGGCCCTGATCCTGGCCTGGGTCGAATACCTTCAACAGCATGGCCTGGCGCCGCCCCCAGCCTTGCAGGTCGAATTGCAGAAACTGCTGCCCAAGCGATTGAAGCTGACACCGCGCTGATTACTGGGCACTGACGGCAATACGATTACCAGCACATCCGATGACCTCCGTCGCCGTTGTGCGCCGGGTTGCCTTTCGAAGTCGCAGGTGTATATTCCAACGCTAGTTCTTTGAGTGACCAATAGAAAGTCATCGAGCGAACTTAAAGTAGATTCTCACTTCGCCGCCGCTGTGGTCGTCGTTTCCGCGCTACAGGTTCGCTGCGGCAAAGCCGTTCACTCACTCCGTCCGTGTGGGGAGGAAGTTGCAATGAGCAACGCCTGGGAGAGTTTTTTCGCCGCGACGGTGGTCCTGGCCTCTGCCGGACCCGTCAAGCATCGTTTGTTCGAAGCCTACCGGACCCATCTGCTGGGGCTGGACCAGGAAGATCTGCCCAAGGAAATCCGCGAGGAATTCTCTTCGGTGTGCAGCTGCATGTCCTGCGTGCGGCCGTTGCGAGGTGAAACGGCTGAGCAAGCCACCGTGCGCAAGATGTCCGACATGGAAGCCGGCCAGATCGCGGTGCGTATCGTCAACATGCTTGGCGTGATTGCACGGGTGCAACTGTTCCAGCGGGCACCCAAACTGCGGGCCGTCGGCGACGATTGAGGTCTGCACAGCCGTATCTCGAATGGGATCGGCTGAATGCCTGGGCGTCGCTGCAAATGGCAACGAGCCTGCCCACACGCGGCACACGCTCGTCGCGTAACGGCCCGGAACGCGGCCAGTACTAGTCCAGCTTGAAATCGATCACGTCCCAGCGCGCCGTATCCTCATGGCGCGCCTGGCGCCGGATGGCATCGGCGATCGAGCGCTCGTTCCACTCGACGATCTCATCGCCCAGCGCCTCCAGTTGCACCGGCAGCTTCTCCTTCACGCCGAAGGACTCCAGCACGATCACCGGCTTGTCCATGCCCTTGGCGCAATTGAGCTGAAAATCGATCCATTCGCGGTGCTGGCGATACAGGCCGGACGGTACGATCACCACCTCGGCCAGCACGATCTGCTTGCGCAGTTCCTCGCGCATGGCCTCGCCGCTCAAGCCCAGGCGCGGCGACGGATCGCTGCAGTTGCGATAGTAGAAGTTGTGGGAGCTTTCCAGGTACTCGAACACCCGTTCGTAGTCGTCGGCCGGCTCGAACACGTGGCTGACGAAAAGTCGTACGGGATTCTGCTGCGAAATACTCACTTCGTCCTCGCCGGTGCGGCTGCTTTCGGGCGGAATCTTAATCGAGAATACGTGTATTTGCCGACTTGCCCGCATCGCTGCCCTCCGCGCCCAGCGGACCGGGCGAGCCTGCGATAGAATGCGGCGCTGCGATTCCTCCGCGCGCCTTCCCCAGTCGAACGATGCGCTTTGTTCTCTACAACATCCGGTATGCGACCGGCACGGGTCCGGCGTTCCATTTACCGGTTCCGGGTGCGGGTTATCTGCGCAGCAACTCGCGCGTGCTGGAGCGTCTGACGCAATACCTGAAGTCGCTGGATCCGGACCTGGTCGGACTGATCGAGGTCGACACCGGTTCGATCCGCTCCGGGCTGGTCAATCAGGCCACCCAGATCGCCAATGCGCTGGGTCATTACTCGATGTACCAGTGCAAGTACGGCGCGGCCTCGTTCAACCAGCTGCTGCCCATCGTGCGCAAGCAGGGCAACGCTTTCCTGGCGGCACCGCGGGTCGAAGGCGAGCGGTTCCATTATTTCGAAACCGGCATCAAGCGCCTCATCATCGAACTGGAGCTCGAGGAAGTCTCGATCTTCCTGGTGCACCTGTCGCTGAAGTTCCGGCATCGCCACGACCAGCTGCGGCACCTGCACGAACTGGTGAAGCGTGCCAGCAAGCCGGTGATCGTCGCCGGGGACTTCAACACCTTCTGGGGCGATCATGAGATCTACCTATTCATGGAGGCCTCGGGCCTGAAGAGCGCCAACCGCCTCGGCCTGCCCTCCTATCCCAGCCGCAATCCGCGCAAGGAGCTGGATTTCGTGCTTTATTCCAACGGCATCGAGGTCACGCACTTCGAGGTGCCCGACGTGCGGTTCTCCGATCACCGGCCGTTGGTCTGCGATTTCCAGGTGCGGTAGGCCGATCCGGCCAAAGCGAGGATGTCCATGCAAGCGCTCAATGCGGATTCCACGAACTGGACGGTGACGACGGATGAAGCCGGCATTGCATGGCTGACGCTGGACAAGGCGAGTGCGTCCGCGAACAGCCTGTCGCGCGCGGTCATGGAAGAGCTCGATGCGAAAATCGCCGAGTTCGAGCGCGCGCCGCCCAAAGCGATCATCGTTACCTCGGCGAAGAAAAGCGGTTTCGTCGCCGGTGCGGACATCAAGGAGTTCGTCGGCATCCAGACGCCGGACGAGGCCTATGCCTTGATCCGCGAAGGCCAGCTGGTGTTCGCCCGGCTGGCGGCTCTGCCTTGCGTGACGGTTGCGGCGATCAACGGTTTTGCGTTGGGGGGTGGCCTAGAGCTGGCGCTGGCGTGCCGATATCGCGTCCTCGTCGACGATTCGAGCATTACGCTGGGATTTCCGGAAGTGCAGCTGGGCGTGCATCCGGGATTCGGTGGAACGGTGCGCGCCGTGCAGTTGGCCGGCCCGATCGCGGCCATGGATCTGATGCTGAGCGGGCGCTCGATCCGACCGAAGAAGGCGCTGGAACTGGGGCTGGTGGACCGGCTGGTGCCCGCCGCGGAGCTGCGAGCCGAAGCTCGGCAGATTGCACTCAACCCCCCTGCCCCGCGCAGCGCCTCGTTCAAGAGCCGCCTGCTGAACCTGTCACCCGTGCGGCCATTCCTGGCAGGCCAAATGCGTGCGCAGGTCGCGAAACGTGCCAAGCGCGAACACTATCCGGCGCCGTATGCGCTGATCGATCTCTGGCAGCGCCACGGCGGGCACGGTGAGAGCGCGTATGAAGCTGAGGCACGCTCTATGGCGACGCTTCTGTGTACGCCGACTTCGCGCAACCTGGTGCGCGTGTTTTTCCTTCAGGACCGTCTCAAAGCGGCTGGGAAGTCGCAAGCTGAGCCCGTACGTCACGTCCACGTGGTCGGCGCGGGTGTCATGGGTGGCGATATCGCGAGCTGGTGCGCGGCCCGTGGGATGACGGTCACGCTGCAGGATCGCGAACTCAAATACGTCACACCCGCGCTGGAACGCGCGCAGACGTTTTTCGAGAAGCGTTACCCAGACCCGGCCGCCCGCCAACAGGCGAGCGCACGGCTGACAGCTGATGTCGACGGCAATGGCGTCCCACAGGCGGACCTGGTGATCGAAGCGATCTTCGAGAACCTCGACGCCAAGCGCGAACTCTACGCCCGACTCGAACCGCGCATGAAGCCCACGGCGGTGCTCGCGACCAATACCTCCAGCATCGTGCTGGAGCAGCTGGCCGAGCAGCTCGCGACGCCATCGCGACTGGTCGGGCTGCATTTCTTCAACCCGGTGGCGCGCATGCCGCTCGTGGAAGTGATCCGCAAGGCGGATTCGGATGCCGGCATCGTGCAACGCGCCCTGTCGTTCAGTCGGCAGATCGACAAGCTGGCCATCGTCTGCCTGAGCTCGCCGGGCTTTCTGGTAAATCGCGTGTTGATGCCCTATCTGAGCGAAGCCGTGCGTGCTGCGGAAGAAGGCATCCCTCTGGCGCTGATCGACCGTGCGGCGGAGGACTTCGGCATGCCGATGGGGCCGATCGAGCTGGCCGACGTGGTCGGACTGGACGTGGTCATGAGCGTCGGCAAGGTCTTTTTCCACTCCGGCGAAGCGGCGGCTCCCAAGGTGCTCACGCAGCTGTACGAGCAGAAGAAATTCGGCAAGAAGACGGGGGCGGGCTTCTATACCTGGGAACAGGACAAGCCCCGCAAACCTGACCCGGCGGGCCGGCAGCCACCGGCCGACCTGCAGGATCGATTGCTGCTGCCGCTGATCAACGAAGCCGTGGCGGTGCTGCGCGAGCACATCGTCGAGGACGCCGACCTGATCGATGCAGGGGCAATCTTCGGTGCCGGGTTCGCACCCTTCCGCGGCGGCCCGCTCCAGTACGCGCGCACGCGTGGCGTGGACGCGATCGTGGCCCGCCTCGAGGAACTACGGCAGGCACATGGCGAGCGATTCACGCCGGATTCGGGCTGGCAGCTGTTGCGTTGAACGCGTGCAGATCTGTGGAACCCGCCGGATTTCCACGAAAAAGCCTGTGCTACCATCGCCCTCCTTTCCGGTTGCGATGACGCCCCTTCAATCCTGGAGACACATGGAGAGCAAGCCGCTCGAACTTGGCCTTCTGCGGTCGTTCTCGCCGCTCGATGGATTGAAGTCCGAAAACCTGCATTCGCTGGCCCGCAAGGCCACCTTGCGCGAGCTATCCTCCGGCCGCCTGCTGTTCAAGCAGGGCGACACCGACAAGCGCACTTACTACCTGGTCAGCGGCGTGATCGAGCTGATGCAGGAAGGGCGCACCGTGCTGGTGATCCGCGGCGGCTCACCCGAGGCCCGTAATCCCCTCGCGGCCTCCACGCCGCGTCGCTACACCGCCCGTGTGGTGTCGGAGCGCATCGAATACCTGGCCATCGACAGCGACATGCTCGACGTGATGCTCACCTGGGACCAGACCGGCTCCTACGAGGTCAACGAGCTCAAGCAGGACGAAGACCTGACCTCCGCCGATGACTGGATGACCACGCTGCTGCAGACCAAGGCGCTGCATCGCATTCCGCCGGCCAACATCCAGGCCATCTTCATGCGCATGCAGCGCATGGACTACAAGGCCGGCGACCTGGTCATCAAGCAGGGCGATGAAGGCGATTACTTCTACGTCATCGTCAAGGGCAAGTGCGCGGTCACGCGCGAGACCCCGCTCAACAAGGAAGGCATCCGGCTGGCGGAACTGGGCATGGGCGACACCTTCGGCGAAGAGGCGCTGATCTCCGACGCCAAGCGCAATGCCAACGTCAGCATGCTCACCGACGGCACGCTCATGCGGCTGGGCAAAGAGGATTTCCGCACGCTGCTGAACGAGCCGATGCTGGAATGGGTGGACCTGGAGAAGGCCCGCGCCATCGTCGCCAACGGCGGTAAATGGCTGGACGTGCGCTTGCCCAGCGAGTTCGAGAATTACCGCATGGACGGTGCGATCAACCTGCCGCTGTATTTCATCCGGCTGAAGCTGAAATCGCTGGACCGCAATATGCACTACGTCGTGTGCTGCGACACGGGGCGGCGCAGTTCGGCAGGCGCATACATTCTGTCCGAGCGCGGCTTCCACGCGTCCGTGCTGAAAGATGGCCTGGTCGCCACCGATATCGCGAAGAAGTAACTTACTGCGCGGCGCTGCTGCACCGGCACGCCGCACGCTGCGGTCGCAGGCAAAACTCGAAAAGAAAACGACGCCAGCACCCCTGAAAAAGCGGCCCAGGCTCACATGGTGTGCGTCGGCTTGTCCCCGCCCAGCGCGCCGGCCAGGTAGCTTTCGATCTTGCGTTGGGTGTTGCCTCGATCCTGTTCGCTGAACTGCACACCGATGCCGGCGGTACGTTTGCCCTGCGCCCCCTTCGGCGTCATCCAGATCACGCGGCCTGCCACGGGCAGCTTTTCGTCCTCGCCCATCAGGTTCAGCAGCATGAACACTTCGTCGCCCAGGCGGTAATTGCTGTTGGTGGGAATGAACAGGCCACCGTTCTTCACGAACGGCATGTAGGCGAGATACAAGGCGCTTTTGTCCTTGATCGTTAGGGTGAGCAATCCCGGCTTGCTGCTTGGCTGACGCATCACCATCTCGAATCCTTACCCCGTGCAGACACTTCAGGAGCCGTTAGCGATGGGCTGCCGACGTCGGCCCCAGGGTCTGCAGCAGGGCGATGAGCCAAGATTCGATTGCCAGCTCGCGCTGCAGCGCCGTGCGGGCCAGCTGCGCCTTGAGCGCACGCAGGCGATCCACCATGGCGTAAAGCGCACTTATGTTCAACGTCCGTGACAGGCTTGGCAAGTGCGCAGATCTCGCCGGGAACGTGAACAGCTCGGCACTTCCGCCAAGTGCCGAGCGCGCCGCCGACATCAGCCACAGATCCAGCCAGGTCAGCCGCTGTGGCAAGGCGCTCTTGGCCCATTCGGTGGCGACCTGAGTCACATCGTTCTGGCCGGCCAGCAGCTGCCCCAGCGAACGCTGCATGCCGTCGTTGATCTCATCGAAGCCGCCACGGGCGAATTCCAGTGCCCGCAACGGCGCATCGCCGGTGAATTCCAGCAACTGTGGTTCGATCGCCGTTCCGGTTTCGGCTTGCAGCCAGCGCAAAGCCTGCTCGCGCGACGGACGCCGGACGGCGATCTTCAGGCAGCGGCTGCGCACCGTCGGCAGCAGCGACGATGGCCGGGATGTGAGCAGGACCAGCAGGCTTTGCGGCGTCGGTTCCTCCAGCGTCTTGAGCAGGCCGTTGGCGGCGCTGCCGGTCATCTGGTGGGCCGGCTCGACGATGGCGATCTTGTAGCCCTGCCGGTAGCTGGTCTTGGTCAGCCGCTCGGTCGCGGCCCGGACCTGGTCGACGGAGATCTGCTGCTTGCCCTCTTCCGGAGCGACCCAGATCAGGTCTGGATGCGAGCCTGCCGCAAGCAGCGCGCAGCTGGCGCATTGGCCACAGTGTTCGAGCGTCGCTGTGGATTTCTCGCAGAGAACGGCTGCGGCGAGCCACGCCGCCAGCTCGCGTTTGCCCAGTCCGTCCTGCCCCTGCAGCAGCAGCGCGTGTGACAGGCGCTGCGAGCCCCAGGCGGATTGCAGCTGTGCTACGGCAGCATCGTGCCAGGGCAGCAGCCGTGGTGCGGGGACGGAATGGGTCGATTCTTCAGCCATCAGGATTTCATTGCAGGCGCGTTTCTATTGCAGCACGAATGGTGGCGGCCACGGCATCCCGGTCGCCCGAGGCATCGATGATCGTAACGCGTTGTGGTTCACTCTGCGCGCGCGCAAGGTACACACCGCGCACTCGCTCGAAGAAATCGCGCTGCTCGCGTTCGAAACGATCGGCTGAGCCGATGGCGTGGTTGCGTCCCTGAGCTCTTGCGGACGACAGATCGAGCGGCGCGTCCAGCAGCAGCGTCAGATCGGGTCGTAGGTCCTTCTGCACCAGTTGCTCGAGAACCGCGATCTGCGTCGTGTCCATCCCGCGTCCGCCGCCCTGGTACGCATAGGTGGCGTCGGTAAACCGGTCGCAGACGACCCAGGCGCCGCGCGCCAGGGCCGGCCGAATCACGTTCTCGATATGTGTGGCTCGGGCAGCGAACATCAACAGCAGCTCGCACACGGCGGGCATCGGCTCCTCGCTCTGTTCCAGCAACAGCTCGCGGATGCGTTCGGCTCTCGCCGTGCCACCCGGCTCGCGCGTGAAAACGACTTCGCGACCGGACGTGCTCAGCCATTCGCGCAGGATGTCGAGCTGCGTCGATTTGCCGACGCCCTCGCCGCCTTCGATGGTGATGAACTTTCCGCGCGCCATGTGAACCGTCATGACCCCGATCGCTGCCGCAGCTGTCGCAGGTATCGTTGCACGGCAGCCTCGTGTTCGGCGAGCGTGTTGGAGAAGAAATGGCTGCCGTCGCCCTTGCCGGTAGCAACAAAGAAGATCGCTCCCGTCATTTTCGGCTGAGTGGCCGCGCGCAACGACTCCAGGCCCGGCAGCGCAATCGGTGTCGGTGGCAGGCCGGAGCGCGTGTACGTGTTGTAAGGCGTATCGCGGGTCAGGTCCGAGCGGCGGATATTCCCGTCGTAGGTGCTGCCGATGCCGTAGATGACGGTGGGATCGGTTTGCAGCCGCATGCCTCGGCGCAGTCGTTCGATGAACACGCCGGCAATGATCGGCCGCTCGCTTTCCAGCGCCGTTTCCTTCTCGATGATGGAGGCGAGGATCAGAGCCTCGTATTGCGTGGCGAGCGGCAGGTCGGGTGCGCGCGAGACCCAGTTTGCTTCCAGCTCCGCCTTCATCCGTCGATGCGCCATCGCCAGCACTTCGATGTCGGTGCTGCCGCGCGGAAAGTGATAGGTATCCGGGAAAAACTGCCCTTCGGGATGCATGCCCGGCTCGCCCAGCTCGCGCATGATCGCGTCCCCATCGGCGTCGGCGAACTTCGGCTGCACCGCGTCGTTGGCCTTCAGAAGTTTGCGGATGTCGGCAAACGTGGAGCCTTCGATGAACGTGATACTGTGCAGCAGCACCTGCCCGGTGCTCAGCTGTTGCAGCAGTCCCTTGGGCGTCTGGCCGGGCATGAGCTCGTATTCGCCGGCCTTCAGCCCGGTCGTTTGACGAGTCAGGCGCGCCCACGCGATCCAGGCCAGCGGCTGTTCCAGCAGCCCGCGCTGATTCAGGTCCGCGGCGACGGAGCGTACCGACGCGCCACGCGGAACTTCGAAAACGAACGGCTGTTGCAGCTGCGCGATGGGCTTTTGCAGCCAGACGTTCGCCTGCCAGACAGTAAAGACGGCGGCTGCCGCCACTCCCAGGGCAAGAACCAGCAGGATGCGCAGCGGGCGACGCATTACAGCCCCAGGGCCGCGCTCAATCGCTGCGCGATCGGGCCAGCGGACCAGTGATGCTCATCCAGCGCGGTCACCGAACGAATGCCGCGTACGGCGTTGGTGACGAACACCTCGGACGCGGTATCGAGATCGTGCGGCCACAGCGGTTCTTCACTGCTTTGCAGCCCGAGCTTGGCGGCTGCTTTGCGGACCTGTTCGCGCATCACGCCACGTACGCCGCAAAACCTCAGATCAGGCGTCAGCAGCACACCTTGGCGCACGATGAACACGTTGCTGGCCGTGCCGCCGACCAATTCGCCTTCGGTATCGAGCATCAAGCCTTCGCCGACCTGCTCATCGTTCCATTCTCGCTGCGCCAGCACCTGTTCGAGACGGTTGAGATGTTTCATGCCGGCCAGGGCAGGATTGCGGCTCAGGCGCAGCTCGCACCAGCGAGCGGTGATCGTCGTCGTCGCGGCCGGCATCGGATGCAGAGAAACGATGCGTGTACTTTGCGCGTTCTCGACTGGTCGATACCCTCTTCCACCCGCGCCCCGGGTGAGAATGATCTTCAGCACGCCTTCATGTGCCGTCGCGCTGATCTGCGCTATATCCGCAGCCAGCACGGTTTCCGGATAGTCGATACCGAGTCGGCGACATCCCGATTGCAACCGCAACAGATGCGATGACAGGAAGCGCACCGTGCCGTTGCGAAGCAACATGGTCTCGAACAGGCCGTCGCCATAGCTCAAGCCGCGATCGTCGGCAGCGATGGCCTGCGTCGCGTCGGCCGGGGCAATGCCATTCACGAGCGTCATCAGCGCTGTCATGCCTGCACCTCACCGAGGGCATTCAACACGCCGCGCGCTTTGGCGCGGGACTCTTCCAGCTCGCGTGCCGGGATCGAATCAGCAACGATGCCGGCGCCGGTCCGCAGCGAAATGGCATCGCCGCGGATCTCCAGCGAACGGATCAGGATGTTGAAATCCATGCTGCCATCGCGGTTGAGATAACCCAGCGATCCAGTGTAGGCGCCTCGCGGCGTGCGTTCGAGCTCGGCGATGATTTCCATGCAGCGCACCTTGGGACAGCCGGTGATGGTGCCTCCGGGGAAAACCGCCGCCAGTGCCTGTCCAGGCGTTACGTCGGCCCGTAGGCGGCCGCGCACGTTGGAAACGATGTGATGCACGTGCGCATACGATTCGATGATCATGAACTCGTCGACCTGAACGGTGCCGGCCTCGCAGACCCGCCCCAGGTCGTTGCGCTCCAGGTCGATCAGCATGACGTGCTCGGCGCGCTCCTTGGGATGGCCATGCAGCTCGCGAGCCAGATCCTGATCGGAGATCGAGTCCGCACCGCGCGGACGAGTACCAGCAATCGGTCGCGTTGCCGCCCAGCGGTCCTTCACCGATATCAGTCGCTCCGGCGACGAGCTCACGATCGCCAGCCCCTCCAGAACCGCGAGCGCGCAGAACGGTCCCGGATTGGTCTGCCGCAGGCGCTGATACAGATGGAAAGGTTGAACGTCCGGGTTCAGCCGTGTGCGCCAGCCGCGCGAGAGATTCGCCTGGTAGACATCACCAGCAGCGATGTATTCGAGCGCGCGCTGCACGGCTGCGAGATAGTCCTGTGGTGGATCTTCTTCGATGTCCGCGTTCAGCAAAGCCGGTGGCGTCGGGACAGTCCTGCAAACCTGTGCCAGATCCGATTCGATCTGCGCGATGAGCGACTCCGACTCGCGCTCGGCCACGATCCATCCCTGGCCGCTTGCTCGCTCGTGAATCAGCGCCGCCGGAATGCGCACCGCCTGGGCCATCGGCCCGGGTCCCGGCGGCAACCGCAGCCGCGGCTCGATCTGTCCGGCCAGCTCGTAACCGAGATACACCAGCCAACCGCCGCTGAACGGCAGGCTGGATGGTTCGACCGCGGATCGTTCCTGGAGCCACCATTGATCGAGCGCCTGCAGGAAGGAGCCATGCGTGTCGACGCCGTCATCGGCGGACAGCCGGCCATCGCCATCGAGCGTCAGACGGGTGCCGGGAAACGCAAAGAGAATGTCGAAGCGACCGATGACTTCGGCCGTGGCGGCGCTTTCGAACAGGGCGGGATAACGCTCAGGGCGCCCGGCATGCAGCGCCAAGAGGTCCGACGGCGAGACTGTGACAGGCCGAACCGCCGGACCGGTCGTCATGGGCAGAAGCTCAATCGAGCTTGCGGAAGATCAACGTGCCGTTGGTGCCGCCGAAGCCGAACGAATTGGACAGAGCGACCGTGATCGGCATCTGGCGCGCGGTCTTCGGCACGTAGTCCAGATCGCAGCCCTCGCCCGGATTGTCCAGGTTGATGGTCGGCGGTGCGACCTGGTCACGGATGGACAGCACCGAAAAGATCGCCTCCACCACGCCGGCGGCGCCGAGCAGGTGGCCGGTCATGGACTTGGTCGAGCTGATGGCCAGTTTGGCCGCGTGATCGCCGAAGCAGCGCTTCATCGCCAAGGTCTCGGCCAGGTCGCCCAGTTCGGTGGACGTGGCGTGGGCGTTGACGTACTGCACTTCATCGGGATTGAGCTTGGCGTCGTTCAGCGCGTTCGCCATTGCAAGGCGCGCGCCCTCGCCGTTCTCCGACGGCGCGGTGATGTGGTACGCATCGCCGCTCATGCCGAAGCCGACCAGCTCCGCATAGATGCGTGCGCCGCGAGCCTTGGCGTGTTCGTACTCTTCCAACATCATGGCGCCGGCGCCGTCCGACAGGACGAAGCCGTCGCGATCGCGATCCCATGGACGGCTGGCCGCCTGCGGATCGTCATTACGGGTCGACAATGCGCGCGCCTGGCAGAAACTGCCCAGGCCGAGCGGCGTCGTCGCCATTTCACCGGCGCCGGCAATCATCGCGTCCGCATCGCCGTACTGGATCAGGCGTGCAGCCAGGCCGATGGCATGCGTGGAGGTGGTGCAGGCCGTGACGGTCGCGATGTTCGGGCCGGTGAGCTTGAACTGGATCGAGACATGGCCGGAGATCATGTTGATGATGCTGCCGGGCACGAAGAACGGCGAAATCTTCTTGGGAGTGCGGGTCTCGAGATATTTCTCGTAGTTCTCCTCGATGGTGTGCAGGCCGCCGATGCCCGCGCCCATCGCGACACCGATGCGCGGCGAATTGGCCGGCGTCACCTCGATGCCCGAATCCTTGATGGCTTCTGCCGCGGCTCCAAAGCCGTAGTGCATGAACGGATCCATGCGCCGCAGGTCCTTCGCCGGCAGATATTTCTCGGCATTGAAGTCTGCAACCGGACCGTGGAAGCGCACCGGGAATGCGCTGACGTCGAAGGTCGCGATGGGCTTGATGCCGCTCTTGCCGGCCAGAACGTTTTGCCACGCGCCCTCCACCGTGCTGCCGACCGGCGAGATGATGCCCAGACCCGTGATGACGACGCGTCGCTTGGACAAGCGCTTACCTCAAGGTGAAAAAAGGGAATTGCTCAAAGGAATTTGCCGCAGGCCATCCGTGGCATGCTCGGCACAACAATTCAAGACAACGCGCGAACGCAGTGTGTCCGCGCGGTGTTCTTCAGGTCTGCGCGCGGCGCTCGGTGATGTAGTCGATAGCCTGCTGCACGGTAGTGATCTTCTCGGCATCCTCGTCCGGAATTTCGGTTTCGAATTCCTCTTCCAGCGCCATGACCAGCTCGACCGTGTCGAGGGAGTCCGCGCCCAGATCGTCGACGAAGGAAGCGTCGTTGGTGACTTCTTCCTCTTTGACGCCCAACTGCTCGGCGACGATGGCTTTAACCTGCTGTTCGATACTGCTCATTGCTGTACGAGTCCTCTGTGAGACTGCTTGAACCCTTCCGAAAAGACCGACCCTTATATTTCGTTGGGAGGGTCGCGGGGGGCGTATTCTAAGTTAAGTGACTGAAGCGGCCAACTTTTATGAAAGCGATGAATAACAACGGCTTGGGCCGTGCTAATGCATGTACATGCCGCCGTTGACGTGCAACGTCTCGCCGGTGATGTAACCGGCCTGTGACGACGCGAGAAAGGCCACCGCGTGTGCGATGTCTTCCGGTGCGCCGAGGCGTCCCAACGCGACCTGGCCGAGCAGCTGTTGTTGCTGTTCTGCCGCAAGCTGCGCCGTCATGTCGGTGGCGATGAAACCCGGGGCAACCACGTTCACGGTGATGTTGCGGGAGCCGACTTCGCGCGCCAGCGACTTGGAGAAGCCGATGATGCCGGCCTTCGCCGCTGCGTAGTTGGTCTGGCCGGCGTTGCCCATCACGCCCACCACCGAAGCGATGCTGATGATGCGGCCGCGGCGCGCCTTCATCATTGGACGCAGCACCGCCTTGGAGAGGCGGAAGACCGAGGCGAGATTGGTGTTCATGATCTCGTCCCATTCTTCCGGCTTCATGCGCAGCAACAGATTGTCGCGCGTGATGCCTGCATTGTTCACCAGCACCGTGGGCGAGCCTTCCTTCGCTTCGATGTCCTTGAGCAACGCGTCGACCGATTCCTGACTGGCGACGTTGAGTACGATGCCGCGGCCCTTGAAACCGCCTTCGCTCAGCCATTGAGTGATGCCCTGCGCGCCGCTTTCGCTGGTCGCAGTGCCAATCACCGTCATGCCACGGCGCGCGAGCTCGGTCGCAATGGCCTTGCCGATGCCGCGGGAAGCGCCGGTGACCAGCGCGATGTCCTGAGTCGCTTCGTTCATGATTGCACCTGCACTGCCTGCAACGCCTGCTGGAGCGTGGCGCTGTCCTCGATCGCCAGCATGGCGATCTCCTTGTTCTTCTCGATGCGACGATTCAGTCCCGTCAGCACGCGGCCCGGTCCACATTCGATCACGACACGCGCGCCGCCTGCGACGATGGCCCGAATCGTCTCGGTCCAGCGCACGGGCTTGACCAGCTGTTGCACCAGCGCTTCGCGGATGCTGGCCGCATCGCCGTGCTTGCGTACGTCGACGGTATAGATGTCGCGCACGGTGGGCTGATCGATTTTGGTTTCACTGAGTCGCTGCGCCAGTTTTTCAGCAGCGGGAGCCATCAATGCGCTGTGCGAGGGAACGCTTACCGGCAGCTTGATGGCGCGCTTGGCACCTTTGGCCTTGAGCAGCTCGATGGCGCGATCGACTGCAGCAGCCGAGCCCGCGATGACGATCTGTCCCGGCGAGTTGAAGTTGGCAGGCTGCACGACTTCGCCCTGCGCGGCTTCGCGGCAGGCAGCTTCGACATCGGCATCGTCAGCACCGAGGATGGCCGCCATCGCGCCCTGCCCGGCCGGCACCGCGGCCTGCATCGCCTGTCCGCGAAACTGCACCAGTGCGGCGGCCGTCTTGAAGTCGATTGCGCCGGCTGCGACCAGCGCCGAATACTCACCGAGGCTGTGCCCGGCCATCGCCGCCGGAATGGGGCCGCCGTGCTTGCGCCAGACGCGCCAGGTGGCAATGCCGGCGGTCAGCATGGCGGGCTGGGTGCGCTCGGTGCTGCCGAACAGTTCCTCGGGGCCTTCCTGGCACAGCTTCCACAGGTCGTAGCCGAGCGCTTCGGAGGCTTCGGCAAACGTTTCGAGCACCAGCGGCTCATCGCTCGCCAGGGCGCTCAACATGCCAAGGGACTGCGAGCCTTGTCCGGGAAACACCAACGCGAAGGCCATTCCTCAAATCCTGTCGGTTCAACGGCGCGCGATTATAGCGGTCGAGATCGCCCAGACCAGTCTTGCGCTTTGAGCCAGATTGCGAGTCCCGCGGCCGCACCGCCCGCGGCGCCGTACAGGTGGGCATTCACGATCACCGGCATGTCGCCCGAAAGTGGCAGCGCCCCGTGCAGTTGCTCCCAGGTGAGTTTGCCCACCAGCACCAGGGTCAGCGCGGCCGCGAGAGGCTTTGTTTCATGCCGCCACCAGCCGATCGCACCGGCCGCCAGGGCCCCGTGCAGCACCCCCGACAGGCCCACGTACCATTGCAGTTGTGGCTCAAAAAGAACAAGTCCGGCGTCGATGGCCGCCACGCTCAGCAACAGGATGAGCAGCCATTGCCGCAGGGAATAATCGCGGGGGAACAGCCCCGCGATCAGGCCCAGGCCCGCCATGTTTAATAGGAGATGCGCAGCGGTGCCGTGGACCAGGTGGCCGGTGATGAGGCGCCAGTACTCACCAGCCAGGATTGCGCTGCGCTCGTAACGCAGCGCCAGGCGGGTGGCCTCTGTGCCCAGCGCCAGCAGAACCGACGCCGCGCAGATCAGTCCAAGCAGCCAGACCGCCTGGCCGCGGCCGATGGACCGCGGCGATCCGTGAACTGTCGCCGGCAGCAGACCTTCGCTCATGGGGGATACTTGCGGCGATACTTCTTCAGGTCACTTCGAGCTTCAGGGTGCTTTGTTATGATCCGCAGGGCCTGCGGCCGGCACAGCCCATGGCCGACATGGCCGGCGGGCACGGCTAGCAACCGTCACGGCAAAGCCTTCGAACCCGAGCATTCTAGCCGCATCGCCGGGGCGTCCGGCCTGTTCGCAAAAGGAACTTCAACTCACATGTCTACGAGCTTCGTTACCCAGCTGCGTGATCGGCAGCGTGCCCGCATCCTCGAGGCCGGCCGGGCCCATGGCTTCACGCTGATCGAGATCATGGTGGTGGTGGTGATTCTGGGCATCCTGGCCGCCCTGGTGGCGCCGAACGTCATCAAGCGCATCGACGATGCGCAGGTCGCCAAGGCCAAGCAGGACATCCGCTCCTACGAGACCGCGCTGAACCTGTTCCGCCTCGACAACTTCAAGTACCCGACGACCGACCAGGGCCTGGGTGCGCTGGTCACCAAGCCCGGCGACACCTCCATCCGCAACTGGCGCGAAGGCGGCTACATCAACGGCCTGCGCAAGGATCCGTGGGGCAACGATTACCACTACCAGAGCCCCGGACAGCACGGCGAGTACGACCTGTTCACGCTGGGTGCCGACAACCAGGAAGGCGGTGAAGGCATCAATGCCGACATCGGCAACTGGAGCATCGAATGACCTGCGAGCGCTGACATCGTGACTGCGCGCCGCCATGCCGCCGGCTTCACTCTCATGGAGATCCTGGTCGTCATCGTGGTGATCGGGGTCATCGTGTCGGCGGCCACGCTGTCCATGGGCGTGCTGGGCCGTGACAGCGAGGCGGAGGACCAGATGCGGCGGCTGTGGGCGGTGCTGCGGCAGGCGAGCGAGGAATCCGAGCTGCAGGGGCTGGACACCGGCATGTTCGTCTCGGCGCAAGGATACGAGTTCCTGCACTACGACGGCCGCAACCTGACCTGGGTGCCGATCGAGGGCGACAAGCTGTTCGCCACGCGCCAGTTGCCCGAGGGGCTGCGCTTTCGCATGTGGTTGGAGTCGCGCGAAGTGGTGCTCAAGCCCGAAGTCGTCGATCGCGGCGACAAGGATTCGCAGAAGAAATACCCGCCGCAGGTCATGGTGCTGGCGAGCGGCGAGATCATGCCTTTCGAGCTGCGCATCGAGCGCGACGATACCGAAGCGCTGTGGCGCCTGGTCGGGCAGCCGGACAACGATCTGCGCCTGGAGCGCCGCACCGGCAACGAGCCGTGGCAGGTGATCGCGCAAACCAGGCCACCCGAAGAAGAGAACGACAAGCGAGCCCTCGATGCGCGGCGCTGATACACGTTGCGCGCAGCAGGGCTTCACGCTCATCGAGGTGCTGGCGGCGCTGATCATCGTGTCGCTGGGCATGCTTGGCGTGATCGAAGCAGTCAGCCAGACGGCCAGCAACGGCAGCTATCTGCGCGACAAGACCCTCGCCCACTGGGTCGCGATGAACCAGTTGACCAAGACGCGCCTGGAACCGCAGATGCCGAAGGTGGACGAGACCAGCGACGAGATCGAAATGGCCGATCGCCGCTGGCGCTGGACCATGAAAGTGACGCAGACGCCGCTGGAGAGTGTGCGACGCATCGATGTCAGCGTGCGCCTGGCCGACGGCAACGAGAAATCCTCGCTGGCTTCGATCACCGGCTTCTACGGAACGGCGATCGCGCAGCCCGGCACGACGCTGGTGTTGTGGCAGGGGAGCGAGACCGAGCAACGAGGCGGCGGCCGCAACGGCGGCCAGAACGACGGGAACGAGGGAAACAATCCGCCGCCGCGCAACCAGCCGGAGAACACTCCGCCACCGCAGACTGAAACGCCGCCGGGCGAACAGCAACCGTCGGAATCGAACGAATGACGCGCGTTCGCAGCCACTGTCCGCTTGGTCGCTCCGCCGGCTTCACGCTGCTGGAGGTGTTGATCGCGGTCGCGATCTTCGTGGTCGTTGGCATGCTGGCCATGACGGGCTACAACGAGCTGACGACCCAGAGCGAGCGCATCGAGGACAACGCCAAGCGCACGCGCGCGATCCAGGCCGCCGTGATGCGGATGGGGCAGGACTTCGCCACGCTGGAGCCACGAGCGGTGCGTGAGCCGCTCGGCGGCGAGCGCTCACCCGCTCTGCTCGCCCGGGAGAAAAACGAAGTGCTGGCCGAGCTCACGCGTTCGGGATGGAGCAATCCCGCTGGCGTGCCGCGACCCACGTTGCAGCGCGTCTCCTACCGGGTGCAGGAGCAAAAGCTGTTCCGCGATTACTGGCCGGTGCTCGACCGCACCATGACCGAGCAGCCGACCCAGGTCATGCTGCTGGATCGCGTGAAGAGCGTCAGCCTGCGTTTCATGGGGGCCGATCGCGACTGGAAGGAACAATGGCCGCCGCTGGGCTACTCCGGCCGCGACGCCAGTTTCGTGCGGCCGCTGGCCGTGGAGATCACGCTGGAGCTGGAGGACTGGGGCAAGATCACGCGCCTGGTCGAGGTGTCCGGATGAAGCGGCAGCGCGGCGTGGCCCTGATCACCGCAGTGCTGATCGTGGCGCTGGCGACCATTCTCGCGGTCAGCGTCGCCTTCAAGGGCTATCTCGACCAGCGCCGCAGCGCAACCCTGTTCTCGCTCGACCAGGGTTTCGAGGTCGCGATGGGCGCGGAAGCCTGGGCCGCCGACATCCTGCGCAAGGACAAGATGGGCGGCTCCAGGACCGACGACTTCACCGAAGCCTGGGCCACCCCCATCCCGCCCATTCCGGTGGATGGCGGCGAAGTCGCCGGCCAGCTCGAAGACATGCAGGGCCGCTTCAATCTGAACAGTCTGGTGAAGCTGCAGAACAACGTGCTGGTGAAGGACGAAGCGGCGGTGCAGCGCTTCAAGAATCTGCTGGAAATCCTCGAGCTCGAGGACAAGTGGGCAGATCTGATCGTCGACTGGATGGACACCGACATCGAGCCGGGATTTCCCGACGGTGCCGAAGACAACGTCTACACCTCGCTGTCCCCAGCCTACCGGCCGCCCAACATGCGCATCACGCGCAGCAGCGAGCTGCTCGCGCTCGCCGACTTCGGCCTGGAGCGCTATCAGAGATTGGAGCCGTTCGTCACCGCCCTGCCCGCCAACACGCCCATCAATCTGTGCACGGCGCCGCCGGAAGTGCTCGATTCGCTGACCACCGGGCAGCGCGAGTTCACGCCGGCCAAGGACAACACTGCCGAACTGCGCAAGCAGCGCTGCTATCCCAGCCTGCAGGAATTCGAAAGCCGCCTGACTCCCGAACAGAAGCAGCAGCTGGGCGGCAGCGGCGGCAGCAAGGTGTACGGCGAGGACAGTTCGTACTTCCGCGCCACCATCTGGGTCACTATTGGCACTACCCAGTTCACCCTGTACAGTCTGTTGTATCGCGCGAACGGCTCCAATCTCGTGCGTCCCATTCTAAGAAGCTTCGGAAGCGCCTGATGACGCAAGCTCTGGTCATCCGATTCAAGTCCGCGTCCACGCCGGCCGCGGCGACGGATCAAAACCCAGGTGCGTCGGACACCGTCATGCACGAAGCCGAGTGGCTCGTCATGGACGGCAACGGCGCACGGCAAGGCAATTTGCAGTCCGGTCCCTTGGCGAATGCAGCTGCACTGGCCGGCGGACGCAAGATCGTAGTGTTCGTTCCCGGCACTGATGTGTACCTGGCCGAGCCGGTGCTGCCGCTCAAGAGCGGTGCCAAGCTGTTGCAGGTCGTGCCGTTCGCGCTCGAAGAGCAGATGGCCACCGACGTCGAAGAATTGCACTTCGCCGTAGGTCGTCGCGAGGGTCGCCCGGGCACGCCGGTCGCCGCGGTCTCCCACGAACTGATGACGCGCTGGCAAACGACATTGCGTGAAGCCGGTCTGTACGCGGAAGCCATTTACGCCGAAACCTCCGCATTGCCGATTACACCGAACGGCGTGACGCTGCTGATCGACGGCGCGCGCGTCTACGTCCGACGCGAAAACTCTCCCGGCGCCGTGCTCGATGTCGAACCGCTGATCGAGGCGCTGCAACTGGCACTGGCTGATGGCGACGATGCGCGTGAGCACGTCACCATCTACCTGACCGAAGATGTCTATGAGCGCGACCGCGACTTGTTCGAAGGCCTGCGCGAATTCACTGCCAGCCTGCAACTGAAGTTGCTGCCGGACGGACCGCTGGCGCTGCTGGCAGCGAATGCACTGCAAAGCCCGCCCATCAACCTGCTGCAGGGACGTTACGCCGCCAAGACCCGGCTCAACATCTCCTTCCTACCCTGGCGCTACGCCGCCCTGCTCGCGGTAGCCTTCCTGCTGCTGCACGCCGGGCTCAAGGTGTTCCAGTACTTCGATCTGCAGCGCACCGAGGCCCGGCTCGACGGTGAGATCACCCAGTTGTTTCAGCAGGCCATGCCAGGCGCGCCGGTGCCCGCCCCGGGCAGCGCACGCAAGCAGGTTGAAATGCGACTCAACGCACTGCGCGGCGGTGGCCCCACGGACGGTGTGATCGCAACGCTGGGTGCATTGGGAGAAGCCCTTGCACAAGCGCCCGGCACCAACATCGAAGCACTCTCCTATCGTGACAAGACCACCGACCTGCGGGTGCTGGCACCCTCGGTCGATGCGCTGGACAAGATTCAACACGTGGCCAGCGAGCGCGGCTATACCACCGAGATCCAGTCGGCCAATCCGCGCGACTCGAAGATCGAAGGCCGGCTGAAGCTCAAGCAATCGGGAGCCTGAGCATGGACGCGCTGCTGCAGAATCTGAAGAGCTGGTTCTTCTCCCTCAATCCTCGCGAACGCGTGCTGGTCGCCGTCGGCAGCGTGCTGGTCGTGCTGGTCGCGATCTATACGCTGGCGCTCGGTCCGTTCTACAAGGCGCTGAACGACAGCAGCGAGCGTGTCGCGCGCAAGCAAGCGGATCTCGCGTGGCTGCGCAGCGTCGTTGGCGAAGTGCAGACACTCGGTGCGAACCAACCACTATCCACGGCGCCCGCCGGCGAATCGCTGGTCGTGCTGGTCGACCGCACGGCGCGCGAATGCGGCCTGGGCACCTCACTGACCGGCCAGACGCCGAACGGCGAAACCGGTATTCGCGTGCGCCTGGAAGCGGCGTCCTTCGATGTCCTGGTGAAATGCCTCGGCAACCTGCAGCAGACGCACTCGGTCAGCATCGAATCAGCCACCATCGACCGCACCGGGCAACCGGGTCTGGTGAATGCCAGCCTGGTCCTGAATCGCGCCAGCAGCTGACGCAAGGGCTGCAACGATCAATGAAACGTATCTGGCCGCTGGCCGTGTTGGGCATCCTCGCCTACGTGGTGTTCGCGCTGGCAACCTTGCCGGCAACCGTGCTCGTGTCGCGCCTTGCACCTGCCATCAGTGCTGCGGGCGTCGAAGGCACCGTGTGGCGCGGCAGCGCGCAGCTCCTGCAGGCAGGCAACATTTCACTGGGTAGCGCACGCTGGAATCTGCACGTGCTGCCGCTGTTTATCGCGCGCGTCAAAGCGGATGTGGAGATGAAGCGCAGCGACGGTTTCGCGCAGACCACCGTCACGCTGACTTCGGGCCGCATCCGTCTCGAGCAGGTCACGGCTTCACTCCCCCTCTCTGCGTTACCCCCGGCAGCAGCTCCTGGCGGCTGGAGCGGCACGATCAATCTCAAATTGGCGTCCCTGACGCTCGAAAAGGGCTGGCCCACCCAGGCCGAAGGCACGCTCGAGACCCTCGATCTGACCGGACCGGCGCGCCGGCCGGCGAACCTGGGCAGCTACACGGCGAGCTTCGACGGCGAGCAGACCGAGGGCGAAGTGGTCGGCATGCTGTCCGATCTCGGCGGGCCGCTGGAGATCGTCGGAGCGGTACGGCTGAAGCCGGATCGCAGCTACGTGATCGAGGGCGTCGTGGCAACGCGGCCCGATGCGCCGAAGTCGATCAGCGACACGCTGCAGTATCTCGGACCGGCCGACGAACAGGGACGGCGGCCGTTCTCGATCGCCGGCACGATGTAAGCCGCGTCATTGGGGCGGCGTTTCGGACGCCGGCTCGGAAGACGGTGTTTCGGAAGCGGCAGGCACACCCGGATCGGACTCGCCGCTGCCGCCGGCCGGGGGACTTTTCTCGAATATCGGCATGAGCGTCTCCACGACGGCCTGTGGCGTGGTGTGCCCAATCTGATCGTGATCGCAGCTGGTGCTGCGAACCACACGCATGTTCAGCTTCCGGAAGACACCCGAGGACATCTGCTCCAGCAACTCGCATTCCTGGGGTTCGAGCTTGAGCGTGCGATTCGACAGCGTGACCAGCCGGCGCTGCGCCGGGAACAGGATCGGGTCATTGAGACTGGCGGCCGGATTGCGGGTCACTCTCGATATCAGCTCGCGCCGCGACTTGTCTCTTCTTATCTCCTCCAGCACCTCCGGCGTCACTTCGATCGGCAGCATGACGCGGATGCGTACGTGAGTGGACTGCTCACGGCGAGGATTGCGGCCGCGCATGGCATCGGACGGGGTCTGCCATCGATCCGAGGAGGTGCCCCATCGACCCGGGCCGCCGATCTGCCACGGATCGGAGTCGGATCGCGTCATGCGCGCATCCAGCGGCTCGTCCGGTAACACCACGGTCTCGCAGCCGGTCGCACTGACGTTGACGTCGTCTCTCGCGCCGAGCGCCATCATGATGGTCGCGACGCGACGCTCCACGTCGCTGCAGGACAATGCCGCTACGCGGCTGCGATAGAAAAAACTGAACTCCTGTATTTTCAGGACGGCCGCTTTGCGTTCCGACGCCGCAGTCTGTTGCTGTGCCGTGGCCTGGGAACCCAGGAGCAGCGAGGCCAGCATCAGCCCGGCAACGACCGGTCGTACCCGATCGCAGGCCGCACCCGACAGGTCCGAGGAGATCGTGTTCATGGCGCCATTCCCCGCTACGAAAAACGTAACGCAATTCCGGCAACGTGCCGCCTGGCTTCATGGTCTGGGACGCTGACAAGCTGCCAGCACCGCTGCCGCTTAGCAAGCGTGGAGTGTCCCGTCAGTCCCGTCGTACGAAACGTAGTAGCGGGTGCAACGCACCGCGGAACGTTCGTTTGGTCGGCGGGCGGCGAAAGCGCCCATCGGCCGTGGATGAAAGACCGGGATCTCGGGCGGAATCAGCAGCTTATCGATCGCCTCCAGGCGCTCCCTGGTGGTCTCGGCCTTCAGTACACTGGCCGCCGTATACAACCATCCGGTAGATGCTGCAGCAGCGACGCTGCAATGTCGCGGTCGTCTCAAAAGAATCAGGGAGCATCCAAGTGGCAAGCAAGCGCGCGCCGGTACGAAGAAAAAAAGCAACCTCGAAAACCGCCTCGCAGCGGACCTCGCGCCGCGCGCCGCTTGCGGCTCGAAGCGTCGCCGCCTCGGACGTGGGCGCCGAAACAGCCGGCCGGGCGCGAACCATCGTTTACGTCCACGGCATCGGCAACAAGCCGACGGCCGAGACCCTCAAGTGCCAATGGGACGAGGCGCTGTTCGGCTTCAATCTCGGCGAGCGCAGCCGCCTCGCCTACTGGGTCAACCGCATCTTCTACCCGGAGCCGACCAAGGCCTCCTGCAAGATGGCGGACTCGACCCAGGACGGCAGCCGCACCGAAGAAGGCAGCCTGGCGATTCGTGCACTGGCGGATCCGGCCGAGGGCGTCGAGCCGTTGGTGCCGGCCAATGCATCCAAGCGTGAGCGGGAGGTGCTGGAGCGCATCGCCCGGCAAGCGTTGCCGCAGACCGATCGCGCCGACATCAGCGCAGCCGACTATCACACCCGCGTGCTGCCGCTGCCCAAGCCGCTGCGCGAATTCATCACCCGCCGCATCACCAAGGCCTTCCTGAAAGACGTGCACGAGTTCCTGTTCGTCAAGGAGCGGCGGGAACTGATGCGCGAAAGCGTGCTTACGCGACTGCGTACCGGCGGCGGTCCGTTCGTCGTCATCGCCCACAGCCAGGGTTCGATGATCGCCTACGACGCGCTGATGAGCCTGCCGGCCGACCAGTTCGAGATCGATCTGTTCGTGACCATCGGCTCGCCGCTCGGGCTCAAGGAAGTACAGGATCAGCTGAAGATCATCACCGGCCAGAAGAAAGGCCTGGCCGTGCCGCCGGTCGTGAAACGCTGGGTGAACGTCGCCGATCCGCTCGACCCGGTGTGCGCTGACAAACGGCTGGCCGGCGACTATGCAGCTATCAACGGCGTTGCCGTCGAAGACTTCGTGCAATGGAACACCGATTCGCCGCGCGATCCGCATTCGGGCAGCGGCTACCTGCGTTTATCGGAAGTGCGCGGCCCGGTGCGTGCCGCCATCGACCGCGAGCTATTCCAGCGCATCGCGCCATTCACGATTGCGCGCGACCTGGTCAGCAGCATGGAGAACAGCACCCAGGAGGATCGCCACCCCGTACTGATCGAGTTGCGCGATCAGTGGGATGGCACCCAGTCGCGCTCGGCCGACGAGGTCCGCTCGGAAGTCGTGGAATGGATCAATCACGCCATCCGTGATTCCAAGCCGCGACTGAGCGCCGACGACATCGATCTCGAAGCGCTGTCAGGCTACGTCTCCGCAAAACTGACGCGTTCGGAAGTCGAGCGGCTATCGAACGAGCTGCACCTGGATGCCGTCTATCGCGTCTTCCAGAATGCACGCAAGCGCGCCCTGCTCGATCAGTCCATCGATGTCCTGCAGGCCGCCACGGCGCACCGCGGCTACCAGGCTCAGGGTCAGGGCATCACCTGGGCGGTGCTCGACTCCGGCATCGATCCATTGCACCCGCATTTCGGCTACGGCACCGCGCGTTCCAACATCGCCAATGTCTACGACTGCCTCAAGCCCGGCCCGGTCGTG